>UOFG01000144.1_pt1 | contig 29875 bp, 26 predicted proteins | sample 1988411 | NCBI WGS metagenome assembly UOFG01 (sample SAMEA4712194, study PRJEB27164) | hydrothermal vent metagenome | biome: marine basaltic hydrothermal vent biome; feature: marine hydrothermal vent; material: mineral | place: Pacific Ocean | collected 2011-06-14/2011-07-23 | depth 1689 m
ATGAAGGTATGGGGACCGATTTTTTGACCAGTCTGGCAGATTTAATTAGTGCGGCAATGAAATCTCAGCTACAGAGATGAGCGAAGCAGGGCCTTTTTCTACAGACCTGTCGCTTTTTTATCAGTTTCTGCAATCAGAGAAACTGTTTTCAAAACACACGCTGGACAGTTATCGCCGTGATATTTCTCGATTCTGTGCATTTCTAAGTGGCCAGGCGATTGCTGAATGGTGCGCGATTGATGAGCAGCATATTCGGCAGTTTGTTGCGCTGGTGCATCGGCAGGGACTGGGAGGTAAAAGTATTCAGCGCTCATTAAGTGCCCTGCGTCGCCTGTTTCGCTTTTTGCTGGTAAATAATCGCATTAAGCTAAACCCGGCAGCGCATGTGCGAGCACCCCGGTCTGAGCGTAAGCTGCCCGATGTGTTGCAGCAGCAGGAAGTGGAACACCTGCTAAATACACAGAGTGATGAGCCGTTGATGGTGCGAGATTATGCGGTGCTGGAGCTGTTGTATGGCTGTGGGCTGCGAATTTCAGAACTGGTATCACTGAATCTGACCGATATTAACGGGCTCCTGGATACCACAGAGCGCTTTTTAAGTGTCTGGGGCAAGGGAAACCGGGAACGGCGATGCCCTTATGGCGGAAAAGCAGCGATTATGCTAAAAAAATGGCTTAAATGCCGTGAAAATCTGGTAAAGCAGGATGAAAAAGCCGTATTTATTAGTAACCGGGGTACACGTTTAAGTGCCTCAGCCATTCGCGCGAGAATTCATAAACTAAGCGCTGAAAAGGGCATTCATCAGCGGATTTACCCGCATTTAATGCGTCATTCATTTGCCTCGCATTTATTGCAGTCTTCACAGGATTTGCGCGCGGTGCAGGAGCTGCTGGGGCATGCACATTTAAAAACCACACAAATTTACACCCATCTGGATTTTCAGCAATTGACGAAAACCTATGATGCAGCTCACCCTCGGGCGCAAAAAAAGAAACGTTAGCTATTTCCAGATGCCCTTCTGCTATAGATAATTGCAACGCTTCAATATGCAGAGCATGGGGGCAGGCGGCTGTTTTTTTCATTATCTTTTATGGGCTATAAAATCATTGCCTTAATAAACCTCAGATTATAACTTGAAAAAATCACAATTATCCGCATTTATACCTTTCGTGCCTTATTTTATTAGTCTGTCCATCAGGCTATTAAAAAAAACGCATGCTAATGAATAAAATTCTATCAGGAGATTGTTTTGCAAACCACATTACATGGCACTACCATATTATCGGTACGGCGTAATAATGAAGTTGTTATTGGCGGAGACGGTCAGGTGAGTCTGGGCAATACCGTTATGAAGGGCAATGCTGTGAAAGTGCGCCGTTTATATAAAGATAAGGTACTGGTGGGCTTTGCCGGAGCCACTGCGGATGCATTTACGTTGTTTGAGCGTTTTGAAGGCCAGCTGGAAAAACACAATGGCCAGCTGGTGCGCTCGGCGGTGGAGATGGCGAAAGACTGGCGTACAGATCGAATGTTGCGTAAATTAGAGGCCATGATGATTGTAGCAAATGAAGAAGCCTCGTTAATATTGTCGGGTACGGGCGATGTGATTGATACGGAGGATGATTTACTGGCCATTGGCTCTGGTGGTGCATATGCACAGGCAGCGGCCCGTGCATTGTTTGATAATACCGAGCTTTGCGCCCGTGAGGTGGTTGAAAAAAGTCTGAATATAGCCGGTGATATCTGTATTTATACGAATCAGAACTTAACGCTTGAAGAAATTAAATATTAGACGAAGGTCTAATCGCAGCAGGTTTATAATTATGTCTGAAATGACACCCCGAGAAATTGTACAGGAACTGGACAAACACATTGTTGGCCAGGATGAAGCAAAACGAGCTGTGGCCATTGCCTTGCGCAACCGCTGGCGACGCCAGCAGGTGCGTGAAGATTTGCGCAATGAGATTACGCCAAAAAATATTTTAATGATTGGCCCCACCGGTGTAGGAAAGACCGAAATTGCTCGACGACTGGCAAAGCTGGCAAAAGCGCCATTTATTAAGGTGGAAGCGACTAAGTTCACAGAAGTAGGCTATGTTGGTCGAGAAGTTGATAGTATTGTGCGCGATCTTGTTGATATGTCGGTTAAAATGACCCGCGAGATCGAGGTCGAGAAAGTCCGTTATCGGGCGGAAACTTCAGCGGAAGAGCGCTTGCTTGATGCCCTGTTGCCCCCTGCCAGAGACGGCTTTGGCGAGCCTGAAGTGGTGGAAAGCAGTACGCGGGAAAAATTTAGAGAGAAGCTGCGCAAGGGAGAGCTTGATGAGAAGGAAGTTGAAATTGAGGTGAAAACCGAGCAGTTTGGCGTGGAAATTATGGCACCTCCCGGTATGGAAGAGATGACCAGCCAGTTGCAGGGAATGTTCCAGAATATGGGTAATGATAAAACCAAATTGCGTAAATTGCGCATTCTGGAAGCGCGCAAAGCCCTGATTGATGAAGAAGCCGCTAAAATGGTGAATGAAGACGAGCTTAAGCTGAATGCGGTAATGAATGCAGAGCAGAACGGTATCGTTTTTATCGATGAGATAGACAAGGTCTGCAAAAAAGGCGAAACCTCGGGCGCAGATGTTTCTCGAGAAGGAGTGCAGCGCGATTTATTGCCACTGGTTGAAGGCTGTACCGTGAGTACCAAATATGGCATGGTGAAAACCGACCATATGCTGTTTATCTCATCCGGCGCTTTTCATCTGGTCAAACCATCGGATTTAATCCCTGAGTTGCAGGGCCGCCTGCCAATACGCGTTGAGCTAAAAGCACTGACAACGGCAGATTTCAAGCGCATTCTAACCGAACCAGACGCGTCTTTAACTGAGCAGTACAAGGCCCTGCTAGGTACGGAGGGCTACAGTGTCGAGTTTACTGAAGATGGCATCGAGCAAATTGCTCAGGTGGCACATGATGTCAATGAGCGCACTGAGAATATTGGCGCACGACGTTTGCACACCGTTATGGAGCGCCTGCTCGAAGAGGTTTCCTTTGCGGCTTCCGATAGCTCGGGTCAGTCGTTGTTGGTAGATGCTGGCTTTGTGGATAAAAACCTGGCTGAGTTAGTGCAGGATGAAGACCTGAGCCGATATATTCTGTAATTCAGGATTGTTGGTGGATGGCTCCAGATAAACCTAAAAAGCTCAGTTGAGCGCCCTGGAGTGTGCTTCTGGGTGTACGGCTGGCGTAATAAAAAAGTGAGTGAATGGCCCAGTCCTTCGCGAATTTTTTTATATAGCCAGGCGTGCTCCCAGAGGTGCAATTCAGGGCGCAGCGTATTCACCAGATGGGTGACCTGGAGCATTTGATAATATTAAATATTATCAAATGCTTACAGCACTATTACGCGGTCAACTGATTTTTTTAGGATAAACGCCTCCCCTCACGGCAATGCCGATACGCCATCAATACAAGCCTGATGGCGTATCAGACGTAATTTTGTTTTCCACCACTATTTTTAGCAATATTCGCTACTCACATCTTAATTTACCGATATACCCCAGACGGGTTATTTATGCCGTGTGAAGTATCGCGAAAGAATGCCCGTTACTCAGGGTATGTAGAACATTCCCCCTGCACAGGCAGGCTGAATAGTTAGCATAAACCTGGATAAATCATGTAAGATACAGAGTCCCAGAATACAAACTATTCGGAGTTATTAGAAATGGCAGAACCAAAGCCTACGAATATTAATTTGCACCAGAAAACCCGCATTCTGGAAATCGATTTTGACAATGGTAAAAATTTTAAATACACGGCTGAATACCTGCGCGTATATTCGCCTTCTGCGGAAGTTGCAGGGCATGGCCCAGGCCAGGAAATACTCCAGGTGGGTAAATCAGGTGTTAATATTAAAGCCATAGAGCCCGTGGGGATGTATGCGGTTAAACTGGTGTTTGATGATGGCCATGACAGTGGCCTGTTTACCTGGCAGTACCTGTATTCTCTGGGTGATAATAAAGAGGCTAAATGGGCCAGTTATTTACAGCGTTTAAAAGATGCAGGGCATAAACACGCAGAGCTTAATTAAGGCTGGTAGCGGGTAAGCCTGTAAAATTTAAGAATAGAAGCACGAGCAAGATTATGAGCGAAGAGAAAACACATTTTGGATATCAGCAGGTTCCCGTTGGCGAGAAGGCACAACGCGTGGCGGATGTGTTTCATTCGGTGGCCGATAACTATGATGTTATGAATGATGTGATGTCATTTGGTGTACATCGTCTATGGAAGCGTTTTACCCTGAGCCAGACTGGGCTTAAGGCCGGCCAGAAAGTACTGGATCTGGCGGGTGGTACCGGGGATCTGGCCATCAAAATGTCGGCAATGGTCGGGCCTGCTGGCCAGGTGGTGCTCTCTGATATCAATGGCTCAATGCTGCGCAGAGGTCGTGAGCGTTTAATAGACCAGGGCGTTGCAGGTAATGTGCAATATGTTCAGGCCAATGCGGAGTGCCTGCCATTTCAGGATGATACCTTTGACTGCATCACCATTGCCTTTGGTTTGCGCAATGTGACTGATAAGGATAAAGCCCTGCGCTCTATGTATCGTGTATTAAAGCCCGGCGGTCGCCTGCTGGTGCTGGAATTTTCAAAACCTGTTGTGCCGGGGCTGGCACCTGTTTATGATGTTTATTCTTTCAAACTGTTGCCGCTAATGGGCAAATTTATTGCCAAAGATGAAGGCAGTTACCAGTATCTGGCAGAGTCGATTCGCATGCATCCGGATCAACAAACATTAAAGAGCATGATGCAGGAGGCGGGTTTTAATAAAGTGAAGTATCATAATCTTACGGGTGGTATTGTTGCCCTGCATAAAGCGTATAAAGTTTAAGCCGCAATAGCTGAACAAATCAGGAACACAGTGCAAAGTTCTTACTCAATAAAAAACAGAAGAAATATTCTCTAGTGGATTTCATACAGATATTTACGGCGAGTATAGAAAGCGGCATTAATCGCTATATTGCACTTGACCCTGATGGTTTTGCGCGCTTTTTGTCTATTGAAGGCAAAATAATTACAATAAATATAGAGGGTTTTCATCAGTCAGTCAGCCTGTTTCCTTCTGCGGATGGTTTTCTGCTGCTGAGTAATTTCGATGGTGAATCTGATAGCATAATAAGTGGCACACCTGTCGCCTTAATTAAGCTGGGCATTGCAGGGGATGCAAAAGAGCTGCTTTTCAGCGATGAAATTAAAATCACCGGTGATGTGGGTCTGGCAAACCAGTTTAACCAGTTACTCTCACAGCTTGATATCGACTGGGAAGAAATACTCGCGCAAAATATTGGTGATATTGCCGCACATAAACTTTCCAATGTACTGAAAAACATTAATCACTGGGCAACCCGCAGTGCGCATTCTTTTTCTATGGATTCGGCAGAATATATTCAGGAGGAAGCGCGCTTAAGTCCGTCGAATGCTGAATTAGGACAGTTTGTAAATAGCGTAGATGAGCTAAGGGAATCCGCCGACAGGCTGGCCGCAAGAGTCCAGTTACTTAATAACCCTGAAAATAATCCCTGACCTGACATATGATTAGACCCGTACAAATTTTCAGACTGTTGTATATTAACTATGTGCTGGCCCGGCATGGTCTGGATGAAATTATTTTTGCCGTTCATCTGTTTCGCCCTTTCCGTTTTCTTATCTTTCTGCTGCCATGGAACTGGTTTGTGAGAAAGCGTGCGCCACGGGGGCAGCGTATTCGTGAAGCACTGGAAGAGCTTGGGCCTATTTTTATTAAACTGGGGCAGATGCTATCAACGAGAAAGGATTTATTACCAGAAGAAATTGCTGAGGAGCTAACCGCGCTTCAGGATCGGGTGCCGCCTTTTGATGGGCTCAAAGCTCGCCAGATCATAGAGAAAGCCTATGGGCACAGTATAGAAGAGTACATTGATGATTTTGAGACAACGCCGTTGGCCTCAGCATCCATTGCGCAGGTACATGCGGCAAAATTAAAAACAGGCGAAGAAGTGGTGGTAAAGGTTTTAAGGCCGAATATTCTGCCCATTATTAAACGTGATATTGCCCTGCTTTATATTATTGCCCGACTGGCAGAACGTTATTCAAAAGATGCGCGTCGTTTGCGAGCCATTGAAATTATAGAAGAATACGAAAAAACCATTATTGATGAACTGGATTTAATGCGTGAAGCGGCTAATGCGAGTCAGTTACGGCGTAATTTTGAAGGCAGTAGTGAGCTCTATATTCCAGAAATATACTGGGACTATACACGACGGAATGTGATGGTGATGGAGCGCATTCATGGTGAGCCAATGGCCAATATTGAGCAGATGAAAGCGGCGGGTGTAAATATGAAGCACCTTTCTGAGCTTGGGGTGCAGATTTTTTTTACTCAGGTGTTTACGCATAATTTCTTTCACGCAGACATGCATCCGGGAAATATTTTTGTAAATTGCACCAATGTGGATAAACCAGAGTATATAGCGGTGGACTTTGGAATTGTAGGCACATTGAGCCCTGAAGATCAACGTTATCTTGCCGAGAATTTTCTGGCATTTTTTAAGCGCGATTATAATCGTGTAGCGCAGCTTCATGTCGACTCAGGGTGGGTGCCAGAGGGTACGCGGGTTGATGAGTTTGAATCGGCCATTCGAAGTGTTTGTGAGCCTATTTTTGAACGGCCTTTAAAAGAAATCTCTTTTGGGCAGTTATTGCTGCGTCTGTTCCAGACGGCGCGCCGCTTTAATATGGAAGTGCAGCCTCAGTTAGTACTGTTGCAGAAAACACTGCTAAATATAGAAGGGCTGGGGCGACAGATATACCCTGAGCTGGATTTATGGCAAACCGCAAAACCTTTTCTGGAAAAATGGATGCATGATCAGGTGGGTGTGCGCTCATTATTGAAGGGATTTAAGAAAAATTTACCGTATATTGCTGAGAAAATACCCGATATGCCTGAGCTGTTTTTTCAGGCCATTCGCAAAGTGGCAGAAGGTGAAAATCAGCTACAGCAGACACGCGCGCTGGAAAGTCTGAAAGATGAAATAAAAAACAGTCACCGGCGTACTACATTAACCGCCATTGGTCTGGCAGGTTTTGTTATTTCGGCTATTTTTATTGGCCAGCCAGTAGAAAGTCACAATATGATAATGGCTGTGCCGTTGCTAAGCTGGGTGGCAGCGGGAACAGGCAGTTTTTTTCTCTGGCTAGGCCTTAAAAAATGAGATATTAATGGATTGTCAGCACCATGTTGTTTAGGAGAGTAAATAAAATAGTTTCAGGTGGCTACTGGCTGCTGTTTTTTTTGCTTATCAGCTCAACGGCTTTCGCAGTTGATCCGCGACTTGACTGGAAAACCATCGAGTCAGAAAATTTTTATATCCATTATGCGTCAGGCTATGAGCGGCTGGCACAGAAAACGGCTAATTCAGCTGAACAGGCACACCGTAAATTACAGCCTTTTTTTAACTGGCAGCCAGAGGAAAAGACGCATCTGGTCATCAGTGATGAAACGGATGCGCCCAATGGATTTGCGACGCCGTTATTTTTTAATCGAAGTGTGTTGTTTATGGCACCACCGGATACCGCAAATACACTGGAAGATTTTGATGACTGGCTTGAAACCTTAATTACGCATGAATACACGCATATACTGCATCTGGATAAATCCGCAGGTGGAGTTAGTGTGTTGAGAAAAATATTTGGTCGACATTTTCTACTGTTTCCTAATGCCATGCAACCTAACTGGTTTACAGAAGGTCTGGCAACCTATTATGAAACAGACTCGGAGCAGGCTATTGGTCGTGGGCAGAGCAGTGTTTTTAAAATGATGATGCGCAGCGAAGTGAATCATGGAATAAAACCCGTTGAACAGATCAATTTGCCACTGCGTAGCTGGCCAACGGGAACAACATCTTATTTATACGGTGTTCATTTTTATCAGTTTATTGAAGAAAAATACGGTGAGAATGCAATACAGCAGCTGGTAGAGAACTACAGCAATAATATTATTCCCTTTATGATTAATACCAACTCAGACCAGGTGCTGGGGAAAAATATTGATGCGCTATGGGATGAGTTTTCAATATGGCTTAAAGAAAAATATAAAACCGATGCAGATGCTATAGAAGGAGAAAAAGTAACGCAACTGGGTTATAACACAGGCTCTCCGGGCATTACATCGGATGGTCAGCTGTATTATATTGCAAACGGTGCTTTTGAACATGTGATGTTGATGCAACGAGCGGATGGAAATGACCTGCCGCTAGCAGAAGCACAAAGTACGGGTGCGCAGATAGATGTACACAAAGATGCCGGCGTTTTATTAACGCAGCTGGAATTTTGTGATGAATATAATATTAACAGTGATATTTATATCCTTGCACCCGGTGAGACTCAGGCAAAAGCGATTACCAGGTGTGGCCGTTTCAGGTCAGCTGCCTGGTCGCCAGATGGCGAGCGTATTGTTGCGGTTAAGACAGATAAAGCACGAAGTCAGATGATGGTGCTTAATCGACAGGGGGAAGTTCTTGAAACCTTATGGGTGGGGAATAACACGGATATTGTGACGCAACTTAAGTGGTCGCCAGATGGTGAAAAAATACTGGCCGCTGTGTTTAGAGCATCTATGGGCTGGAATATTGAGGAGTTTTATTTACAGACAAAGGTATGGCGAGCAATAACGCGCGATCGATATATTGATATGTATCCCTCCTATAGTGATAATGGTGGGTCTATTTTATTTAGTTCGGAGCGCTCTGGCCGATATCAAATTTATCGTTATGTTAAAGAAAACGAATCACCTGAGCAAATCACCCGCGTTAATAGTGGCGCGTTTAATCCGTTACAGCAGGCTCAGGGGTCGCCTTTGTACTATGTGGGTTATAACCATAATGGGCGTGATATTTATCAGCTTGAAAATGCGAGTGTGATTCAGAGTGTACCGATTGAAGTGCAGAACCAGAACCCGGTCGAGCGGACAAAAACAGTCAGCGTGAGTGAGGCTGAAGATTATTCTGCACTTTCGAGTATGCGCCCCAGGTGGTGGTTCCCGCTGGTTTCTGTAACCAGTGATCGCAGCGAGTATGGCATTAGTACAGCGGGAGGGGATGCATTGGGTGTGAATAATTATTCCCTGGATTTTGCATACGACACAAAAAACAACTGGCTGATAGGCAATGTGAGCTATGCCTGGGCGAATAGTTTTTCAATCGGTTATCGGCGGAGCACTGAAATTTTAAGGGACATTAGTGGCGATTTTGCAGTGGCGCGAAATGTTGATGATATTTTTATATCGACAGCATTAAATTACCCCGGCATTGAAAGCAGTGTGAGTTATCAGTTTGGTCTGCTGGTGAGTGAATCAGATGATGGAATTCGTGCAACTGGCATCCCACCACAGCCAGGCACGTCAGATAACTTACTGGGCGCAGCACTTTTATATAACAGCACTAAAACCTATATCCGCTCGATTAGTCAAAGTGATGGCAGAGGTGTTCGCCTGCTAGGGGAAACGGCGGAGGCGCTGGAGAGTGATTTTACAGGTGAAGTTTATACACTGGACTGGCGAGAGTATATTGGCCTGGGCTCGCAAAATGTACTGGCTTTAAGACTGGTACAGGGCTGGGGAACGGATAATCCAAAACCGTTCAGACTGGGTGGAGAAGACAATGATTTTAATGCCTTCAGTTTTATTAGCCCGGTATCTGAACCCCTGTTTGGTGAGAGGCGTTATGCGCTGCGAGGCTATGGCGAAGGTTTGCCGCAGTTAAGAGGGCGTCGTATGCAGCTGGCGAGCCTGGAATGGCGATTCCCGGGAACGCTGATTGAACGTGGCTGGATGTCCCCTCCCCTGGGTATTATTCAATGGTCTGGCGCGGTGTTTGCTGAAACCGGTGCGGCGTATAATGGCAATCGCCCTGATGAATATTTTTCCAGTGTGGGTTTTGAATTGCAGGGAGATATTAATCTGTTTTACGGATTAACCACTCGCATGGTGTTGGGTTTTGCCAGTGGGCTTGATGAAAATATTGGTGAGGAACGGGTTTATTTTAATCTGGGTGCTTCGTTTTGATTGTTCCAGGTTAAAAAATAAATCTACTGGTACAATATCACATAATGTATTATGAAATTTATTCCTGCTGTATTTTATCCCCAGCCTGGATGGAATGGATGGGCATATAAAACATTAGGCTGGGTGTCTCATTAAGCTCCATGCCTGTGGTAGTATGATGTCAATGGTTACTATGGGTGTCTGGGTAAAAACAGGGTAAAAACGTGATTGAAATTAAACGTCCACAGGAGTTGACGCGTTTACGCCGTCTTGCTCTGTCTGCACAAGGTTTGCTGCAGGCTCAGCCCTATGGGCGTGGTTTGGCGGGGGCACGTAAAGCGATTAATCACATAGGTTATGTACAGATCGACACCCTGTCGGTGGTGGAGCGAGCACACCATCATGTTTTTCACTCCAGGGTGCCCAGGTTCAAGGTGGCCATGACAAATCAAATGTTGCTCGATGGAGACATTTTTGAGTATTGGACACATGCAGCCGCTTTTCTACCCATCGCCGATTTTCGTTTCTCCTTACCTTACAAACACGCCATTAAAAGCGGCCAGACCCATTGGTATAAAACTCATGATAAGAAGCTCATGGCTGAGCTATTGGTGCGTATACGCTCAGATGGCCCAATACGATCCAGAGATGTAAACCTGAAAGGGCCTGGCACCACAAAACGCGCAGACTGGTGGGACTGGAAGCCAGCTAAAAAGGCACTGGAGCAGATGTATATGCAAGGCGACCTGATGGTCAGCGACCGCGCAGGTTTCCAGAAAACATATGATCTAACCGAGCGGGTACTGCCATCTCACGTAAATTCACAAATGCCGAGCATGGAAGAATTTGCAGTGCATATTGTAGACCAGCAGTTACGCTGCCACGGGTTTGCTTCACTCAAAGGGTTGACCTATCAGCGCCGAAATGCGGAATTACGCAAAGCGGTGAAAGCCCTGGTAAACGAAAGGTTGGCGCAGCGTACTTTAGAGCAGGTACAAGTGAGCAGTGGGGAAGTATTTATATTGGAAACGGATGCGCTCGAACGCCCCCTTACCCGGTTGAACAACCGTATATTGATTCTTTCGCCATTCGACAACAGTGTCATTCAGCGTGAGCGGCTCAAAACACTCTTTCAATACGACTATCAGTTAGAGTGTTATGTGCCCGCAGCCAAACGTCAGTATGGCTATTTTTGCCTGCCGCTACTTTACCGCGATGAATTTATTGGGCGGATGGATTGTAAAGCCCATCGAAAAGTCAGCCATTTTGAGATCAAATCACTGCATCTGGAACAGCACAGTTTTGATGAAGAATTAGTCATTACTGCATTTGTAGATGCCATTACAGAGTTCTGTCATTTTCAAAAATGTGACTCAGTGTCTTTGGCTAAAGCCCATCCAGAACATTTAGCTCGGCGATTTCGCAGTGCGCTAAAACATTCAGGTGGTATAAAATATCAATTAGTTATTGACAAATGACTTTTTAGTGTTTTATTTTTCTGTGTTAGCTATAAACCTAAAAAAATCAGTTGAACGCCTCAAAGTGTACTTCTGAGAGCACCCTGTCTATATATGGGGCGTAGTCAAAAAAGGAGTCGTTGCACGGTTGTGTGCCTTTGGCACGCGATAAAGCGTGTCATCTTTACACGCAAAAACGGCCCAGTCCTTCGCTTGCGTGTGACGTGCAGGGATGCACTAATATCGCGGTTGCAGGGATGCAAAAGAGCGTGGACGTGCAGGGATGCACTAATATCGCGGTTGCAGGGATGCAAAAGAGCGTGGACGTGCAGGGATGCACTAATATCGTGGTTGCATGGATGCAAAAGAGCGTGGACGTGCAGGGATGCACAAAACCGAACGGGTGAATAACGAGACCATAGAATATTCAATATTCTCAATAACTTACCGAGCTATTGCGCGTTCAACTGATGAATTTAGGTTCAATATACCCATCGCTGTCTGAAAGTATATTACCTAATCCGAGCTATGGGCAAGAACAATTGCTCCTGTACACTCCCACGCAGTGCATAGCCCCCTCCTGTAATTGCACATTGCAAAAGCCAAAGCAGGCTTTCTCATCATTTTCAACCATAAGCCACAACAAATCACCGATGATCCACCCTTTAGTTTATGACGTACAAATCTGAGATCTACCCCTCAAAAAATAGAAAAACCAGCTGCTGACTAATGAGCCGACAGAAATCGTCAACCATCGAGATGCAGATGCCGAGCCTGCATGAGACATCTACGCCAGAAAATAGCAGCATGTACTCCATTGCCATTTTTGTGCTATTTTTAAATACATCGCCCTTGCGATTTCAGTCCGTCGAATGTTAAAGTATGCGGGCTACTGAATTTAGTTTTTAAGCACAACAATCATAAGAGGAATTAAAATGGAACATTTCATAGGTGCATTTAAGAAGTACGCAGATTTTTCAGGACGAGCAAGGCGGCAGGAATACTGGATGTTTGTATTGATATATATTCTCATATATATCGCGTTAATGGTGATCGACTCGGTGACAGGAATGTTTATATTGACTCCCCTTTTCGCACTTGCCATCATCATTCCGAGCATCAGCATTGCAGCAAGACGACTTCATGATACAGGGCGTAGCGGCTGGTGGCAGTTAATCGCAATCATTCCACTCATTGGGGGCATCATTCTGCTGGTTTTCCTTGTTCAGGATAGCCATGATGAAAATGAATATGGCCCCAGCCCAAAACAGGCCGAATTAGCTTAAGCTCATCGCCTTATAACAGTCAACGCCAACAGTCAAAGCCTCTGAACGACCCATATTGCGGTATATTCAGGGCTTTGATTTCAGGGCACCTCTATATTCTCAGCATACCAGCAAACCTGAAAATTTCTTTTTTGAGCCATCCTGACGCAAAGACGGCATTTCAGATCAACCGTAGATACTGATTCAACCTGTTCTGCAATTACCATCAGGTGTAATCATGGCATAAAACAACTCATCAGTAGATTATTCACCTGACCCAACACCCTGTTAAGCTTGATTCGCTCGGCTAAATCCGCTAAAGGTGATACCTGCATGGCTAGCTTCAGGCTTTTATCCAGTGAGCGCAGCTCTTCAACCTAAAAAGATCAGCTGGGCACAGGAGCGTGAGTTAGCGACGAAAAATTAATTCATATTTTTCAATAGCTTATACTGGTTCTCTACCACGAAATAGTCGCGTTAAGGCTATATTCCTGTTGACATCCAGTATTCTGTATATTTTATCCCCACTAACCCTCCCTGTTAGCTGTAAAACCAGTGGTTCTCTAAACCCTCTGCCAGAATTTAGCTGTTTTTCATCCCTCAGGTTATCAACCTAAAAAAATCAGTTGAACGCATAAAATTAGCATAAGCCATTGAAAAATATTAATTAATTTCCCGCCTTCTAACTCACCAGAAGGGTAACAGTGATGCTTCCTGCACCAGATTCTCAGCCTGCACCTTGATCTCTGCATAGCCAGAAAACATAACGATAAACATCAGCATATAGCACGCTTACCAGCACATCGAAACGATTTTGCTTATTTGTCATACATAATAAGACCGCCTGAATAGACAAATATATTTCTGCTTTTTCAGAACCGCTACCGAATTACTACCGGGACACATAGAAAGGATACCTCGGTAGTAACTGCTTGTGCCCTCTGCCCCATAGCTATAGACTGGGCCCTGTTCACAACCAGAATCTGTTTTCGCAAGCAGGCCTTCACTTGCTGACGAGCTGGCAGAAAATAACCCTGTATCCAGGATTATGCTGCAACCCTCGCCTTGCAGCTACATGCTTCAGGTCACACAAAGGGTATAATCAATTAACAGAGGAGCCCTGATATTGAAACAGTTCCGAAACAATGCACTTTGAATAGCATGGAATTTATCTTAAACTATAGCCGCCAACAAACAACCAGCGAATAACACTACAAATATGCATGTACCCCATAGTTACATAGAAGAAACCGTTCACAACGCACTAGCAGAAGACATTGGCACCGGCGACATAACCGCTCGACTGATTCCCGAAGATGACTTCAGCCTGGCCACCGTCATTGCCAGAGAGCCTGCCATTATTTGCGGCATTGACTGGTTTGAAGAGGTTTTCTCTCAGCTCGATGCCCAGGTTTTCATCGAATGGGACGTGGATGACGGTGATAAGGTAGAGGCCGGTCAGCAAATATGCACGCTAAGTGGCTCAACCCGCGTACTGCTCAGTGGTGAGCGCGCAGCACTCAATTTTCTGCAGACACTCTCTGCAACAGCAAGCACTGCTGCAAAGTATGCGGCCGCTGTACTGGGTACGGGCACCCGAGTACTGGATACTCGAAAAACCATCCCTGGGCTTCGCATCGCTCAGAAATATGCAGCAAAATGTGGCGGCTGTGATAATCACCGCATTGGCCTGTATGACGCAATTTTAATAAAAGAAAACCATATTATGGCCTCAGGCGGCATACAACAGGCCATAAACGCTGCACGAATCAATAGCCCTGAACTCATGATTGAAATAGAGGTCGAATCTATCGAAGAAATGGAACTTGCGATAACAGCAAATGTTGAACGCATTTTACTCGATAACTTTAACCTCGACACATTGAAGCAGGCCGTCGATTTAAACAACGGCAGAACCGAGCTTGAAGCATCCGGCAATGTTACACTTAAGACGATCCGCGCGATCGCGGAGACGGGCGTTGACTACATTTCAGCGGGCGCACTAACTAAAAACATTAAAGCACTTGATTTATCCATGCGATTTTCATAACAGCGTACTTCTTTTGAAACATTACAAACTATTCCAGCTTAGCTGGAAAATATCCAGAGCAGCCCTGCACCTGGTTCTTGGCATCATCCTGTCGCTGCTCATCATACGCAATGGAATACAGGGAAGCGCCCTGTCCTCACGTGTTTATATCTGGTGGAATGTTAAACTTTGCCGTATATTCAGAGCACAGGTAATCGTACATGGAAATCACCAACCTGAAGAAGCCACCCTGTATGTAATGAATCATATCTCATGGATCGACATTCCTGCACTTGCAACCCAGCAGCCGCTTCACTTTCTGTCCAAAGCCGAAGTTCGTAGCTGGCCCTTTATTGGCTGGTTTGCGGAGCGTGTTGGAACACTTTTTATTCAACGAGGTGTAGCGGGTGCTGCCTCTAAATCATTAAGCGAAATAACACACTGCCTTGAACAGGGAGGCAATGTCGCTATATTTCCAGAAGGCACAACAACAGATGGCACCAGCATGAGAACGTTTCACGGACGCTTATTACAGGCCGCTATCGATGCAAAAATAAAAATACAACCTGTCGCATTACACTACCCCCATGAAAGTGGCAGCAATCCTTATGTCCGTTATGTAGGCGAGATGAGTTTTATCGACTCCCTGTTTAGTTTAACACAGGCCAAAAGCATAGACGTTGAGCTACATTACCTTCAGCCTATAACCCTGCACCTGCAGCAGGCTAATAACGTGTCACGAAAACAGCTCGCCCAACTGGCTCAGCAGGCCATTGCCCGCAAACTGAAACTGGATAATTTTCCAGAAAAAGCATAAGCTACGGAACTAGCGCTTAAATACAACAACAGGGAGATTCAATTGCTTAAATCAGAGCACTCGATTACCAGACTATCCATCTTATTTTTCTTTTTCTACTCAGCGCAAATCAGCGCAGGAAAATTAGCCGATTTTGAAAATGACATATCCAGAAGTAAATCAGAGCGCTCACAGGACCGTACCAGTTCCAGCTCAAAATGCCATAGCTGCGGCTCCACCTCCCTGTCTGACTCATTCTTTGATGCGCTATTTGAAGGTATACTCACAGGTCTGGTAGACGGCACCGCTGAAATAATAGCTGAGGGCAGCGATAACAGCCAGCAACGCGTTAATAAAAACGCCGACCATACTGAGCTATCCCTGAGAAAGCACGGTGAAATACTGATTCCCTATTATCGTCTCAATTTAAATTTTCAGCGCATTGATAGCGATATCGATGGCTATGATGTGAAAATGGAATTCGGAAAAGGCCCTTTTGGCCTTGAGCTACGCGCCACCCGGTATAAGGATGATACAACGAATGAAGACCTGAACTACAGCCAGCTGCAGTACTTTCATCGAATGTCTTTTGGAAATAGCACAGGGGTTAACCTCGGGCTGGGTTATGGGCGACTAAAAGGCAACACCCTGTTTGATGGATTCATTCTTTCTTTACCCATACTTTATAAGGCCTCAGATAACGTTGGGTTTGAACTAAGACCCCTATATTTTAATGCCAGTGGCGTGGATATTACTGAATTAGATGCATCCATATTATATACCCATCGCAAGTTAGCCTTCAGAGCCGGATATAGAAGCATACAAAGCGATAACGTGGATATTAGCGGGTTTTACCTTGGCATGGATTTTATTTTTTAAGCACGAGAATAGCCCTTCAGACCTTTGGCCGCTAACGGCCAAAGGTCTGATCCAGATAAGAAAGGGCTGCAAATCAGGACAGACCCGCACCCTGATTAACTAGTGTACTGAGATGATTTTTTTCAGTGCCAAAATAATCAAGAAATGCACGCTCAAAATCATCACTGACTGATTTTTTTACAGAGTCTCTGTCCATTAATGCTTTACTCCACTGCCCCAGCCGACTGTCGCTCTCATATAAACCGTGGTCGAAGAATTTACTCACCAGCTCAAGGCGCATAAAAACAGGTGCGAAAGCCGCATCAACTAACCTGAAACGCTCACCTGAAAACATCGGCCCTTCATCGGATAACTGCCCGGTTAATACATCGAGCAAACCAGATAACTCACCTTTACGTGTCTCAAATAATTTTCCACCAGGAGCCATAAACAGACCAAACTGCTTCATGGTAACTTCAGATGCATACTCAATCCAGGACCTGTGACGCGCCTTCTCCATCGGGTCTTCGGGATGCAGTCGAGGCTCATACACCTCATCAAGGTATTCGGCTATTACCATAGACTCAAAAATAGCCCCACTATCTGTTTTCAACACCGGCACCTTACCCAGTGGCGAAATTTCTGTGAACCATGCAGCCGGTGCCTCAAGGTCGATATAACGCGTTTTATAATCGACACCTTTTTCATTTAACGCAATAGCTGAACGCTGCACAAAAGGGCAGATCTTAAAACTAATCAGCTCCAGGCTATCTTCATTACTCATATTTCTACTCCACCTAATTATTATACTATGTATCAAAAGTTACACACTTCTGGATTTTACCTCCTTATGAGACCACAAAAGCGAGCTCAGGTTGCGGTAATTCCACCAGAAATTGAAAATAATACCCCGCCTCAGGCTTCAATGCCAGCAGGTTTAAGAGAGAAGCGATTAATTTTATTCCACAGACATCGCTATTAATCAGGCTGCTCAGTTCTCTCTTAGCCGACCGAGCACTGGCCGGGCATTTTTTTCTAATATAATCAGCGTGTTAAAACGAATTGCCTGAGTTTCTGTCAGGATTTGTTATGACAAACTTCAGCAGGAAGCATCATCAGAAGCCAGCATAACTCGCACGGGACTATTTCCTTTTATTCTCTATCTGATGCGTTTTTTTTAATTATTGCACTATAACTAGGTTGGGGTGCATTACTCGACTTACATAATGTACGGCAAACAGAAGCAGGGCACAATCAGGGCCATACAGGAATGTGGCGCATGGTTATTACTTAAAATAAGGAACCACGGTGAGACACATCAAATTATTTATAAGCAGTTTTCTATTAGTACTTCTACTCTCCACATCAATACCAGGTTATGCCGAAATTAAAATTGGCGTACTCGCACCCCGGGGTAAATTAAAGGCCATTAAACGCTGGCAGAATTTTGGTATCTATATGAGCGAAAAACTTGGAGATACTGTAACGATAATCCCATTACCTCCAGTTGATGTAATTTCAACCATAAAATCAGGCGAGGTTGACTTCATACTAACAAACCCGGTTCATACTGCACAGATTGTTAAGATGCATAACGGCAAAACACTGGCCACACTAAATAAAAGTGCAGGGCCTTTTTTTGCCGGTGTCATCATATCTAAAAAAGGCAGCGGGATTGAACAGGCAGAAGACCTGAGCGGAAAAAGCGTAATGTCGTTAAAATTCAAAACAGCGGCCGGTGCATATACTTTTCAAACTTATCATCTGCATGTAAAAGGTATAAACCCACATAAAGATTTTTCTTCTATGCGATCAGGAAAAAAGCAGGACGATCTTGTACTGGCTGTTAAAGCAGGCGTTATCGATGCAGCTTTTATTCGTTCTGGCATTTTAGAGTCAATGAGTAGAGAAAACAAAATAAAGATGGATGAGTTCATTATCGTTGACAAACAGAAAAGCGACAAACTGAAATTAGCTCATTCGACCAGACTCTACCCTGAATGGTATTTAACAGCTCTGGAAAACACTGACTCTGAAATTTCAGACCGCACAAAAAAATTCGTTTTAGCATTAACGCCTCAGCATCCTGCTGCAATATCTGCCAGAATAAATGGGTTTGTAGAGCCGATTTCATTAAACGAAATAGTAGTCGCTTTGACTGCTTTAAAAATAAAACCTTTTGATCAGTAAGATATTATACTGGATTTATTTAAAACAATGCACATACTAATAAGTCGCGAAGAAAGGATACCCGCAATTAAAAAGCATCAGCCGCAGGGATGCCGAGCCTACAGAGATGTATTTACGCCGACTTTTCAATTGTGGGTATCCTTTCTACTCGTTTCAGCAGTAAGTTGGGTAGTATAATTTTTTAATACACTATATTCTGGACTTTAAATATGGGAATTTTTAATACTTTAACTAAAATATATAACGAAATGGGAATAGCATCAAAATTCGGTTTCGTAACTGCAATAACCCTTTCAGTATTATTGTTTTCTTCCTCAAAAATAACTTTGAGCCTACAGGACAAATCCTTAGATACGCTTCTAAGTTCATCAAAATCTGTAGTCGATGAAATGTCCAGATCACAAATTAACGCCAATAAAGAATCTGACGTCTTAAAAGTAAATCAACTTCTCAAGGTACTGGCGCAAATCGCACCATCTGCAATTGCAGATTTTGATTTCAGCGGGCTATTAAACTACTCGAACGTAGTTGCAGAAGACCCGGATATCTCATACGTAGCATTTATCGACAGGGAAAACCATGTGCTGGCCAGTTCAGGAAATATAAAGGCGGCTTCAGAAAATGGAATAATTGAAAAAGAAATAACTTATGATGGCGTCATATTCGGAAAAGTAGTCATTGGTTATAACCACAACCGCTCAAACCTTCAAATCTCAGTTGCCCAGGAAAAAACTCAATCTCACATAGGCGATATGATAACATCAAAAACTGATTCATATGACACCATTGCTGCAAGCCAGACCATTTTAACACTGATCATTATTTTTATAGCCAGCACAATTATTTACAGTATTGCCCGATTTGTAACAAAGCCACTATCCACCGCCATTTCTATTGCACACCAGATTGCCGATGGCGACCTGACGGCTCAGATAAACGTTCATTCAAAAGATGAAACAGGCCAGTTACTTGCATCAATGAAAGTCATGCTAACCAATTTAAAGCAGATGGTTCAACAAATTGACTCAGCAACTTCGCAGTTAGGCTCAACTGCCGGAGATATGTTCAGGGTAACTGAATCAACCGTGCAGGGTGCAAACCGCCAGCAAAATGAAACTGATCAATTAGCTAATGCAATTGTTGAAATGTCTGCTTCAGCAAATGAAGTGCTGAAGAATGCGACCCAGGCTGAAAACTCTGCCCACAGCGCAGACACCGAAGCTAGCAACGGGAAACAGGTTGTCACAAAGACCATAGAAGAAATGAATCGATTAGCCAATGACGTATATAAAGCTTCTGAAGTAATACAGAACCTTGATCAGCAAAGCGATTCAATTGGCAGCGTCCTTGATGTTATACGTAATATTGCAGACCAGACAAATCTGCTTGCACTCAATGCCGCTATTGAAGCTGCGCGTGCTGGTGAACAGGGGCGTGGCTTTGCCGTAGTTGCCGATGAAGTGCGCACTCTGGCAGGGCGCACTCAGTCCTCGACCCAGGAAATACAACAGATGATAGAAAACCTGCAAACAGGCACCATAGAGGCTGTAAAGGTAATGAATCTGTGCCGTGAACGTGCAGAAAGCGGGGTTAACCAGGCCGCACAGGCCGGGCATTCTCTGGATGCCTTAACCCATGCGATTACAAGTATATCCGAAATGAACACTCAGATTGTAACCGCATCAAAAGAACAAAGTGCTGTTACCGAAGAGCTGGAGCGCAATATTACTACTATCTCCCAGGTCGCCACAAAAACAGCCGAAGAAACTCAGATCACATCTGAGTCCAGTGAAAAATTAAATCAACTGTCAGATGCCCTGCTCAGCATAGTAAATCGCTTTAATATCTCTGAGAAATCAGTCTTTTGATACACTCCCCTCTGGAGCCTGCTCTGAATATTTTTTAGAGTACGCTTCTTCCAGTTTTCTAATCGTTGCCATAAAATCTTCATCAACTGTTAACGACGATGTAAGAATAAGATTTAACTCACTTCTCATATCATGCAGCAAAAGTTTAATTAAATTCATAAACTCCGGATTTAACGCCATTTTATTTAAGGCTTCATTTAAACTGGCTTCAAAACCCAGGTATAAGTCAGAAATAGACATGATCTGACTGTCAACTTCCTCTTGCATAGACTCAAAAGAGCTGCTAGTTTTTTTGAAAATTTTATATACGTTTTTTCGAAGATCTTCAAGCTCAATGTTCTTTATCAGCGTATCGAGCCGGGAATTAGCCCCAATTGTAATAATTTTTAGATATTCTTTTAACTGATCGAGTTTAACTGAATCTGCTGGAGGTAAATTTTCAGCCAGTAGATTTATATAATCCAGGTGAATACTGAAACAGTCTCCACTATCAACAACGCCATTATCACCCGGCTGATTCTTATGCTGGTTAATCAACTGAATAAGGTAGTTACGTTTCTCTTTATCTGTATCTGTAAAATAATTTTGCACATACTCATCGTGACTATGCAGCTGTACTGCCAGACCAATATCCGTGCCCTCAACAGCATTAAATAAAGATGCGATCAGGTCTTTATACGTACTCGACAACAGACTTTGTTGAAAAAACACGAGCAATTTATCCGTTGCGCCAGCCTCCTCTTCCTGACTCACGATCCTGTCCCTGAGTTTATCAAGATTAAGCTGCTGATCCTGCAAAGCAAGTTTTTCTCTGGCTTTAATCAGATCGGCCTGTGCAGTAAAAAAGTTCTTTTTAAACGCTTCAAGATTAGTCACGCGCTGCTTCAGATAATCGTTTTCCTTACGCAATTTCCCTGTTGGTGTAAAATGAAAACCCTCGGGTGATTCGATACTTTGTGATGCTTTTGATTCATTATTCATAACAAACCCTTATGGCCAGTTGAATAAAAAAACAACGCGCTGGTACAGGCAATTTACAACAGAATACGGCAGCCTGACTGCCTTTAGAATACAGGGCAGCGCTATAGACATAAGGGCACCTCTATTAATTGATTATGCTCTCTGCGTGATCTGAAGCATGCAGCTGCAAGGCGCAAGCCGCAGCGTAATGGTTATTCCATTGCCAAGGTTTGGAACGCCGCAGATACATGCTTCAGATCGCGCCCTGCGGGGCTTTGCTCCCTGCTCAGGCTCTGCGTTACGTTTTTTCACCAGGCCCATGTATATAATATGGGCATGCTTTCAAAAACAAGCCTTGATCCTGAACAGGGAGCAAAGCCAGAGGACACAAGCAATTAATAGAGGTGCCCATAAAAACAGGTTTAATCAATACACCCGCTTATTTATTAGTTTACTTCATCACCTCTGCATATCAAAACTTCAAAAATATTTCGGCTACCTACTCATAGCATAGCTCATGCCAGTGCGTAATTCCAGGCACTCTGCAGAAAACCGAGAGACATCCCTGTCCAATTTACAGAAAATACCCAGATCTAATTTTTATTTCCCGAAAGTTTCACGAATATAAGCCAGCACAGCTTTAACATCTGCATCGCTCAGGTTCGGATTACCGCCTCGAGGTGGCATTGCCATTGGAGAATCTGCACTCTGAAAGCCATTCGTTATATGATCAATTAGTACATCATCTGATTTTGATAACGCGCCTGAACTGCTGGTAAAATCAGGCGTCCCGGGAAAAGCCCCTTTTCCACTGGCACCATGACAGGCTATACAGGTTTTATCGTAGGTTTCCTTTGCGGTTTCACCTTTACTAATAACGGCTGCCACCTGCATCGAGCCTGATGAAACCATTTTGGTATTAGATGCTTTCAGAAAAGTAATAACATCCCTTGTTTCCTGTCCAGTCAGGCCTGCCCGTAAACGCATATGAAAAGAAGTAGAAATCCACTGATCGTCCCGTAACTCTTTTGGTCCACGCATATTATGACAACGGTTGCAGTTTTCTGCCCAGACCTTTGAACCATTTGAAAAATTACCCTCCTCAGGAAAATCGGATGCCATAACCAGGGTACTACAACTTATACTTAATAACAGACTGGCACTGCCCAGCTTACTGGCTAGCTTACTGGCCAGTTTAATTCTATGATTACATATTTTATTCACTGTATTTTTCATCATCGTCTCCTAGAAGCCATAAGCCAGTTGAACTATCAGGCGATCATTATCTGCTGCTGTACCCGCTGTACCATCATTCATTTCATAACCCAGTTTTGTTATAAAATTATTACTCACCAGATAGTTTACCTCCAGCATAGTCTGAGTCACGTCCCGGTTATTATCGGGCGAATCAAAATCGCCCCAGCGAATCGCGCCTTCCCATTTTGTGCCTGGCAGGCGATAGGCAAACTGTGTATAAACAGCCTCCCAGGTACCACCACCACTTGCCGTAACCCCCGCTACTGTATTGCCTATATCGGTTTTAATGTATTCACCCCGCAAGCTCATATCGCCCGTAAACCAGACAAAATCGGCACCCACAACATCATAATCACGGGATGTTTCACCTGTAATAAGCCCGGACTCAAGGCCTGGAGTAACCGGATTCGCGCCATTCTCAAGCTCCGTAACGGTCGCCTTACCGCTTGAAAATGACAGGCCAATTTCGAATGAAGACATGGGCAACAATGCAAAGCGCCCGCCAAACGTCTTATCGCCATCTCTATCCGCACCAAAACCTTCAGCCCTGACACCTTCAAGCTCAAACTCAAGCTCATCTTCAGTTTCAGAGTTAAGCTCAGGCCCATTTGAAACATACACAGAATAGTTTGCCCGCATACCGCCTACAGGAAAACCACCCCGTACCTGCATCCCCATATCTGATGTGGGTGCAGCACCGTCATGGCCATACCCTGGAGGCGCAGAGGTCATTTTATTTATCCATGATGGGTGCAGATTTTGCCTGAACTGCCCCACAGGACTCATGAATTTCCCCATAACAATGGCCGCATAATCACTCACAAACCAGTCGATCGTTAAATACTCCAGCGCAACCTCTGTTTCACCACTCTCTGTTACTTCAAATTCAATTTCCGATTCCAGCATCACAATATCCCGGTACTGAAAATGAAAAATGGGCGAAAATGTGCCCACAACAAAGCTATCGTTGCCATTTTCCGAACTCACAAACCCAACATCCGCATAACCTGCCAGATGCACCAGCGTATTTGGATTTTTCCACTCTGCGGCCTGCTGAACCTCACTGTTTAATGCCGTCACCTGATTTTGTAGTGCATCAATTTGCGCCTGCAAATCAGCATTACTGGTTTCAGCTGATGACACTACGGGTAGCGCCAGAGATACTACGACTGCCAGTAATTTTCGTTTAAACAAATAACATGAATATTTCACGATGCTCACCCCTGCATTTTAGTTAATAAAATTTTTTATGCTGGTTTCAATCACAACTTATTATAATAACAACTCTGTGCATGATGATAACCATTCAGCCTGACTGGACACAATTGTATTTTTAAAGCACACGTTTCAGAACAGGCATTATACACATCATTCTCGAACAGATATATATAAGGGCATCTCAATTAAAAATCACACGCCAGCACCTGAAGCCACGCCAGATTAGCGATATGACTATTTCCTTAACAATTTTCTTCTGGGCCTGTTAATGGCAGATTAGCCAGTAAAGCAGATAATAACCATATTAAAAATATGTGAATATGCGTTTTCATTTCAACCATCCATTTCAGAACAGAATGCGGGTATTAAATTTATACACTGCATACAAAGAATAGCGAACTACATCTCTGGCATATTGATATAAATCAACGCTCATGCCTTTGGCTTACAAACCTGAGATAATTGCCCAGGCATCCTGCATAATATACTCCAGCACTTCTTAACCATGCCTTTCTTCTATCTCAGTGCTAACACCTCAAAACCATTCTCTGCTATCAGAACGGTATGTTCCTGCTGAGAAAAGCTCTTTTAATTCCCTGTCACCACTGTCCAGCCAGTTTTTATTTAGCGCAGGGATGCGGATGCCGAGCCTACAGGAATGGTTTTACGCCATATTTTGAATGATGAGTATCCTTTTCATATGTATCGGTAGTATATGATTTATATATAAATCATATATTTAATGTCTGATTCACATAAGCCTGTTTTCAGCTATTTCAAAGCATGCTCTCTGGGCTGTTTCCTGAAATACATAAATACTTTAGCCTTCAGCTTGCTATATGCCTTTTCATTGACTATTTTCATTAATATATAGAAAAGCGTGCACCTGTACCACAATCAGCTTCACGAAACTGCCGATTCAGAAACAGAACCTGTTATAGCGAAAAGGCTAATATACTAATGAACCGGTAAGATAAGGATACTCATCATTCAAAATCCTCAACCACGGGATGCGAATGTCGAGCTTACGGGGATGGTTTTACGGCGTATTTTGAGTGATGAATATCCTTTCTTTATGTACGGGTAGTACTTAAAAAGCACTCTCCTGCCTGCATTGCATGAAATATTTTCAATAACAGGAGGGACGTATAGAGCCTGTTGCTCATAGCGTTCTTTAAAACAAATATTTAACCCGTGCTTACCAGGCATCAACACCGGTTTAAGAGAAAGTTAATGAAAGTAGAAAAACCGAGTCTCACTGAAACATTTTCCGCTGATAAATACCTTATTAATATTATCCGACGAGCGGTAAGCAATGCTCAGAATATTCTTATTGATCGACCACAGCATGGGCATATTACTGTGCTTGCAAATGATGGTGAGTATTTTGCAGAAGTTGAGCATATGCCAACCTTCTGTAGCCTGGCAGCAAATGAATTTAAGGTCACCGTACTTAATGAAAAAAAACTGCAAAATTACAAAACAGGCATTGGGAGAAATATTGATGAGCTGTTATGGCAGGCAGGCTACTACGCATCTGGTGGCCGCTTAATGGAAGGCTGCGGCTGGAATGATGTAGTAAAACTAAACCACTGGCCCAATTTAACCCGTTTACCAGCTACACCGAACGCTTTGCGTATCGCCGCCCTGCTGGCAGCCCAGCCCACAACAATTGAATATACGATTCTATCCCTGAAAATTAAGCGCCACGAGGTTTATCAGTTTTACTGCGCGGCACGCTGCTCTGGTGTCATCAGCACAGTTAATGAAACGGCAAAAGAACCAGTTCTGAGGCCTCACCGCAGCAATGCCCTGATTAGCCTGTTGCTGTCTAAAATTGCCCGTATTTAGAGGAACGAACTGAATGGAACATAAAATCATCTTTACAGGCCCTGTCGGCTCAGGAAAAACCACCGCCATTTCCGCAATCAGTGATATCCCGGTTGTAAAAACCGAAGCCAACGCCTCCGATGAAGTCGTACTGCGAAAATCCAATACCACCGTCGCAATGGATTACGGTCAGTTACACCTTGGCAACAACAGCAAAGTACATTTATATGGCACACCAGGTCAGGAACGCTTTAGCTTTATGTGGGACATTCTCACCATTGGCGGTCTTGGGCTGGTGGTTATGATTGATAACGCCCGTGAAGACCCGGTCGCTGATCTGTCATTTTTTCTTGATGCATTTAAAGACTTTATTACCAGAAACGCAGTTGTTATTGGCATATCAAGGATGGATCTAAGCCCCCGCCCAGGGCTGTTTACACATATGAAAAAGCTCTCGGAGCAGGGCTTTAATGTACCTGTTTTTGAAGTAGATGCGAGAGAGCGTAAAGATATAAAAATACTGTTGCTATCATTGCTTGCTGTTCTTGACCCCGGAGCCAGTTAATGATGTCTCAACAGCCAGACTCAACAGCTCAGCCAATACTGGAGCTTAAAGGCTTCGGCGCTGCTTTTGGTGAAAAGATTATTCTCAATGATGTTAATCTCCATGTGATAGAGAAAAACATAACCGTATTACTGGGACCGGCAGGCACAGGCAAATCCACATTATTACGCTCAGTTGCAGGCTTAAATAACAGTAACCCGTCGTTTCGCACATGGGGCGACGCTCTCTTTCTAGGAAAGCCGCTCAGCACGGAAAACCGACCTTCACTCGTCACCCAGTCTGCCAGGCTAGTAGTTAGAAGCATACTGGAAAACATTGTACATAACCTGCCGGAAAGAAATAACCTCACCCAGAAACAGCAGAAAGACCTCGCAGTACGCCTGCTCGAACAGGCGGGCCTTGAGCAGTTAAAAGACAGTTTACATGAAAATGTAGTCAGCCTGCCACTGGCCCTGCAACGCCGGCTGGCCATTTTAAGACTGGCTTCTACAAGCCCTGGATTACTCTGTATTGATGAGCCAACCAGTGGCCTTAATGATGATGAAGCCAGACAGCTACTGGTTCATGTAAAAAAAGAAGCAAAACGAAGGGCAATACTCATTATTCTGCATAATCAGCAGCAGGCCCGACAGCTAGAAGGTTTTAGTGCACTGCTTGCTGGCGGCCATATAGAGGAGTATAAAACCACAGACGCATTTTTTACTCAGCCACAGGCCGAATCGACCCGGCAATTCATAAAAATGGGCAGCTGTAGCATGCCCTCCCCGGATGCACGCCCCGAAGAGCTAGCAGAAGATGTTACCCCGCCGCCTGAGGTTCCACCCGTGGCACGCAAGTATGTTAGCGAGAGCTTTGGCCCAAGGGGGTTTTTATGGCTACTCAGGGGGCAGCTTGCTGGAACACCTCTTCCAGGCGTGTTTTTCGACATCGATTATGACCTTAAGGCATTACAACGGGTCGGCGTCACCCGGCTTATCTCAACAACCACAAAACCGGTTGATACAGCATTACTCAATGAATATGGCATCTCGGGCACGGCCTTTCCGATAAAAGATATGGGCGTGCCTGAACTTGATAAAGCCATCGATATTTGTAGACATATTGAAGAAAAAATTAATGCCGGTGAAGTCGTTGCCGTGCATTGCCGGGCAGGTCTGGGGCGCACCGGCACCATTCTCGCCCTTTATCAGATATGGAAGAATAATGATGCACTCAATGCATTAGAGACCGTTAGAAATATTGAGCCTCGCTGGGTTCAATCCGAAGAACAGGTTCAGTTTCTGGATGAGTTCTCGCAATACATAACCAGCAACGCTTTTTCAAATGAAAACAGCACTGAATACAGCAACAAATTAAATAATGCAATTTAATTTTCCCCCAACCCACAGGAGTCCATAATAATGGCAAATAAACTAGAGCAGGAATTACAGGCAGCGATTACCAATATACCCGAATGTGTTGCAGCAGGCTATGTAGACCTCTCCACCGGAATGCTACTGGCAATTCGAACAGTAGATTCACACCCCGCAGAAGTACTGGAAATGCTGGCGGCCGCAACCTCGGATATGTTTCAGGGGCCCAATGTAGTGGCCATAGAAAATATGTTTAAAAAAGCACGGGGCGTGGAGGATACGACTCATTATTTTAATGAGATGATTGTAAACAGCGATAATCTGATTCACGTCTTTATTCGTGGCAAGCAGAACCCTGAACACGTAGTTGGATTTATCTGTCGAAAATCAGCAAATCTTGGCATGGTACTCACCAAATCAAGGTCAAGCATGCCGACACTGGAAGCCGCTATTTAAGCCTTCCAGCAGATGAGCAGAATAGATCGCCATCCATTCTGCTCATCTGCAATATTTATTAAAACTGAAACGATAAAGGAGGAAAATTCTGATGTTAGCAGCATTTGATAGCAATGAAAACGAGCAGGCGGAGCCAGGAAAATCACTGCGCCCGATTTTGCGAAGATTCAACAGTATGTCAAACGACATTGAGGCCTCTGCCGTTATTAGCAGCGATGGCCTGAATATGGCCTGGGTGCTTGGCAGCGATGTAGACCCTGATCGATTTGGAGCCATGTGCGCATCGCTCCTGGCACTGGCAAACCGTACCGCACAGGAAATTTCCAGAGGAAAGCTAAAACAGGTATTAATTGAAGGGGACAAAGGCTCTATGCTATTAGTTTATGCCGGAAACGATGCCGTACTTGCTGCTGCAACAAAACCCTCTGTAAATCTTGGTAAAATTTTTATTGACACGCGAAAAACAGCCGAAAATATTTCAGAATTACTGGCAAAAATTAATTATTAGCAACAATTAATATGAGGTTGATTATGACTCTTTACTCCATCAGTCATGTTATTGCATTTAAACACGGGAAACATTTAACAGATAGCCATAAGCAAAACAGGTTCATCCTGGTTATGTGGAAATATGCCTTTTTATTATTTCTTGCAAAAGGCCTGCTGTGGCTATGCATTGCCAGTGGCATGTTATTTCTGAGTGTCAACTAACTCGGCACCATGAACAAGCCCTGCAATGTTGACTGTGAACAGGGACGAGAATCAGGCTGCCAGACCTACTGCTGCCGTTTACTCATTCGCCTGTCAGAAAACGAAATAAAACCCGCTAATGATGGCAGTACAGCAAAAGGATTTATTGATAAAGATCCGGATGGATACTGCATACACTTTAATCGTGAAAAATTTCTCTGTAGAATATGGAGCAAACGCCCGGATGTCTGCAAAAGCTACGATTGTAATAATGACTTTCTATTACAGGCTGCTATAAAAAAAGCATTTTCAAATATTGTCGATCTTGTTAATATTGCCAGTTCACTCAGGCTTGAAAAGAGTCAATACATTAAAATACCCTATATGGATACGGACATTAAATAATGCCATATAAAATATCATGTAATGGACAGATCTACACCTGCCGAGACAATGAGTCGATACTGAACGCTTCTCTTCGCCACGCAATTAAATTGAAATTTTCATGTCGCAAGGGTAGCTGCCAGGTATGTCTGATGCAATGCACCGCCGGAAACATTCCGGCAGACTCTCAGAAAGGCCTGCGCAACCAGTACATAGAAAAAAACTATTTCCTGCCCTGTAGCTGCTATCCCACTGGCGATATGGAGATTGCCGAAATCCCACTTAATGACCTTTATCATTCGGCGATCATTCATCAAAAAGAAATTATTACGAGCGATATCTGCCGGCTACTCATTGAACCATCACAGGAAATAGCTTACCAGCCGGGGCAGTACATTAACCTGCAACGTCTAGCAGATGGGCTTACCAGAAGCTACTCACTGGTCAGCCACCCTGATGACTATTTTATTGAACTGCATATTAAAAAAATGCACGGCGGTGTTTTAAGTAACTGGATTTATAATGAACTGACTGTCGGCACCGAAGTCCTGCTACAGGGACCCGCAGGACAATGCACCTACCCGCAGATAACAGACAACACAGCCACTATTGTGCTTGCAGGCTCTGGCACAGGG
>UOFG01000226.1_pt1 | contig 29791 bp, 31 predicted proteins | sample 1988411 | NCBI WGS metagenome assembly UOFG01 (sample SAMEA4712194, study PRJEB27164) | hydrothermal vent metagenome | biome: marine basaltic hydrothermal vent biome; feature: marine hydrothermal vent; material: mineral | place: Pacific Ocean | collected 2011-06-14/2011-07-23 | depth 1689 m
TTTTTTACCCAATCTTCACAACCACCGTTTCTGGGTGGAAAGTGAAAAACGTTATGTAAAACTGCGTGTTTCAACATCAGGTATGCGCCTTATTGATAAAAAAGGCATCGACTCTGTGTTAACTGAAATGCGTGCCCGTGGCGAAAAGGTTTAAGGAGCAGAATTATGCGCGAAAAAATTAGACTCGTTTCATCTGCTGGTACAGGTCACTTCTACACCACAGACAAGAACAAAAAGAACATGCCTGAAAAAATGGAGATCAAAAAATTTGATCCCGTTGTTAGAAAATATGTGATGTACAAAGAAGCTAAAATAAAATAAAGCGACTTTTTACACCGCAAGAACCCGCTTATGCGGGTTTTTTTTCGCCTGCTCCCAACCCATGAGCCGATAACATCAAACAACAGCTCGTTGTATCATCCTGTCGATAAGTGATTGAACCTGCTGGAAAACATAGCGCCCTGATACCCGAAAAAGCCCCCACCTGCAGAACATAACAAAGCCATACACCCCCCATTAAACAAATTATTCCTTACAATACCTTAAAACCCCATCATTCCAGGCTATATTTATACTTCATAACCCTCTTACAGAACATTACACCCTGAAAGAAAAACAATAAATGGCACCTGATACACGTCAGTTTGAGTGATCCAGGTTCCAGTAACACTTAGTTAATGGACAGTATAAGCAATGGCTGAAATACTCATCGGGCGACAGCCCATCTACACCCCGAACCTGGATGTGTATGCCTACGAACTCATGCCCCACTCTATCGCCGGAGATGAGCCAGTAGACGCTGACAAAGCAACCTCACGGGTTATTATTAATGCCTTTATGGAAATCGGCATAGACAAACTGGTGGGTAAACAGGTCGCATTTATTACGCTCACTGAGCACTTTCTGCAAAGTGACTACGAACTTCCCCTGCCAAAAGAACAGGTTATATTAAAAATCCCTGCCTATATCAATGTAAACGAAGATGTAATCGCAGGTAGTAAACGGCTGGCAGATGCCGGTTTCAAACTGGCGCTGGACAATTATCTACAGCACCCAGCACTGCAACCACTGGCCAGTATAGCCAGTATTATTGATATAAACGTAGAAGCACTGAATGAGCAGGAGATCAGCGCACACCTGAAAATACTTAAAAAACTCCACCCCATTATTCTTGCAGATCACGTTAAAAACCATGACGAGTATGAGATTTGCCGCAATGTCGGGGTGGATTATATCCAGGGCTACTTTCTCAATCGGCCCCGCATTGTTCGCGGGGAATCCCTGGACTCAAACCAGATGAGCGTTATAAATTTGCTCTCGACCCTGCATAACGAAGAAACGGACATTGACACCATTGTTGAAGTTATCAGCAAAGACGTAGGGCTTAGCTACAAAATCCTGCAACTGATGAATTCTGCCTTTTTTTCCCGCTCTACAAAAATTGAATCCATACAGCATGCCACTGTAATGCTGGGCCGCAAACAACTCTGCACCTGGGCCTCAATGATGGCTCTCAGCGGCATGGACAATAAGCCGCGAGAGCAGGTGCGTATTTCCATGATCCGCGCACGCAGCTGCGAACAACTGGCACAAAAAGCCGAACTTGATCACACCGACAGCTTTTTCACTGTTGGCATGTTTTCTTCTCTGGATTTGCTCATGAACCAAAATCTTGAAGACCTTATCAGCCCCCTGCCCCTGGCAGATAATATCAGCGCCGCACTGCTAAACCGTGAAGGAAAACTGGGCGATGCGCTCAACTGCACACTTGCACAGGAAGAAGGCGACTGGATCAATATCCGCTTTGGCGAGCTCAGTCAGGAAGCATTATCAGATATTAATATTGAGGCCATTAACTGGGCCGAAGATGTAATGAACAGTATTTAGCCTCCCTGTTAGCCTGAACCAGTCAGTTGGCCGCACTATCGTACAACCAGCTAATTGATTCAGGCCAGAACCTTACAGTGCAGCCTCATCACTCAGATACACAATTCCCTTTTCTTCCGCCTGCTTTTTTATCGAACTGAATATTTTTTCATTTAATGAATTTTCAGCACCGCCAGACTCATCCATTTTATTTCTGATATACTCCGAGCGCTTCGCCGATAACGCCTTAATTTTATTTTTTAACTTCGCTCGTTTATCGTATGATAATTTCAATATTCTCTGCTTTTCCTCTGCCGTCGTATTCTGCATACTTTCTGGCAGGTGCTGATCTTTAATACTCGACAGTTTCACTCGACCCTTATTGATATCTTCAACCAGCTCTGCATCTCCAAACAGGTTACTCTCCCCACTCCCTGACATATTATACGCCGCTCGTTTCGCCTGTGATGCCACTGAAGATGATCGATACAGCTTTCCTGAAGCCTGCACTTTAGCACGCTTCTTCCTTTTAACATCATCCGTACCATAATATAAACGCGTGCTGTCCAGATCTCTGGAGAGGCTCGCCATTTCATTATCAAAAGGCGTATTCATTGCAATCGCACCACCAGATTGCGCCACCTGAAAATAATCACCCGCACCCAGCTGTGCAATATGCTTCCAGCGCCTTTTTGCAGACACATCAATACCACACTGAATTGCATTCACTACTATATTTTTAGACTTTGCCAGCCGAACAATCTCAGGATATCTCATTTCATTCGGGTAATCCATATGCGGAGGCGCATCGCCTACAAGAAAAACAACTTTGTAGGCATCTTTATCCTGCGACCATGACATTTTATTAACTGCTTCAGCCAGCGCCCTGTTTACACTTTCCGGGCTATCTCCTCCACCATCTGCTTCAAAGTCCATTAACTGCGCATAAACAGAATCCAGATCACTGGATAAATCAACCACTTTTGTTACATATTTATCATTCCTGTCACGGTAAGCGACAAGCCCTATTCTGATTTCAGGTGCGCCCTGCGCCTGCGCCATACTTGAGGCAATAGACCAGATATTTTCTTTCGCAGCCTGTATTAGCCCAGTCATACTCCCTGTTGTATCTAGCACAAAAACCACATCAATCCTGTTTTCCCCCGCTTCCTGTAACGACCTGGCATTGGTTAGTGGCATTGCATTTTTATATGGCGAGCTACTTTCAGCAAACCCCGAAACATTCCTGAGCTCCTCCTTAACAACTGGATAAGCTGCTACCGATAAAGCCGTTACCGCCAGCATAGTGAGTGCGATTATTTTTGATTTCATAATATATTTCCTCTTATTATTAATATTTAGCCGATAAAATCTGGCGAACAGCCGACTCGGCACGATGTAAAGACAGATCAAATGAATCTGTATATTTATGCATATTCTTTTTATTTTTAAACTTTTCAGGAATAAAAACAAAAACAGCCTGACACAGGAAAAAGCACCAGACAAATATAAATATACTATCTGTGTAAATCGCCGCCCATACTGCCGTAAAAAAACTTAATACCGTTAAGCAGAAGTCAATCATTGATGGAATCAGGCCAGAATAATAAAACAGGGATCGAACCAGCCAGATAGCGCTCACCTGAAAAACAGTAAATAAAATGATGTTTGATTCCAGATGAAGTAACGCCAGCGTAATAATTAACCAGATCAGACCCACTGTAGGCCTGCCCGTTTTTATACGGCTACACTGCATCAAATACACAATATATAAAAAGCTGATAATAGAAAAAACAATCTCCATAAAAATCCGGCTATACGCGCTATCCATAAATATTGATAATGAAACACTGGAAAACAGACTTGCCGCTAGCGCAATGACAACTCCCTTATTAAATGTCATATCTTTCATGATGATGCCCTCATTTTCAACGCCTGAAGAAGTGCCACTTCAATGTCTTCATCTTTAACATGTAAATCCAGAATCGATGTCCCTGTAATACATACCTCATCCACATCTTCATTCTGCTGAATAAGAATGTCTGCTTTTTGCTGCATATCTAACAGGCGGCTCTGATGATCTGAAAGGCATTTTTCACTGTCATCTATTCTATTTTTCAATGCTTCGCGTTTTTTTGAGTTATTTTTATAAATTTTATCTGCCAGCAGTTTTTTACGAATGACAACCCGCGCAAGATCATGCTTATCCGAGCTCAGGCAAACCTCCAGCTCTTCATCCAGCTGCCTGACAGAAAGCTTTATCTCTGCCTCATTCGCCTGCAGCTGCTCTGCCTCATGCTGCAGGCGCTTTAGCTGCTGAGCACGAGCACTTATATTCTCATGCATTTCCCGGATTGCCTGCCTGAGCAACAACTCAGGGTCTTCAATACAATCAAGCACCGCATTCGCATCTGCTTTAAATAATTGTGACACACGATTAATTAACGCCATTTCTGTCTCCATTACTTTATATTTGTGAATCATGAATCTATTGTAGGCAGCCCGCCCATGGCATTGAAGGCTCAGTTATGTAAAATATAAGCACTGAAATTTACATAAAATTTACATCGGATTTTGCTGGAAACTGATACACTGGCATACATGACTCGAAAATTACGTATATTAATCGTTGAAGACGAAGAAGCCATTCGTACCGGTCTGGTTGACGTTCTCATATATCATGGCTATGAGGTGGAATACGCCGCAGATGGTACTGACGGCCTGAAAATGGCACTCACAGGACAATATGACCTCATTCTGCTTGATGTAATGCTACCGGGCATCAATGGCTTTGATATATGTAATCAGCTTCGAGGGCATGATCGGGAGCAGGCGATTATCATGCTAACGGCCCGCTCAGGTGATGAAGATATTATTGAGGGTCTCTCATCCGGTGCCGATGATTATGTTGCCAAACCATTCTCAGTTGCCCAGCTTGTTTTGCGTATTAAAGCGGTATTAAGACGTTCTAGCGCGCCGCCCGAACAAGCATTACACTTACAGCTTGGAACACTTGCAATAGACACTCAGAACCTGAGTGGCTTGCGCGAAGACACGCCGTGTTCGTTTACACGACGTGAAATGGAGCTGCTTCAATACCTTGCCGCCAGCCCATCGCAGGCCGTATCTCGATCCGAGCTGCTGCATAAAATATGGGGATACGCAAAAGATGCCGACATTGAAACACGTACCGTTGATATTCATATTGCAAAACTACGCAGAAAAATCGAACTGAATCCGTCTGATCCACAACACCTTATTACCGTACGCGGTGTGGGGATCAGGCTGGATATACATCCGGCTTCTGATTAAAAAACCTCCCGGGTATTCTCTTGAAAAAATCAACTTCATTAAACAGCACCAGTAAAAGAGGCCTCAGACGAATACTGCTACTGTGTTTTTTTGCATTGCTTATCCCTGCCAGCATATTGATTTATCATACATATAAACAGTTAAGACTGGAAGCATATTATCAGTACAGAGCACTGGCAGAAGAGTTAACTTTGCGTATCAATAAAAAACTGGATCATATTATTTCTGTCGAAGAAAACAGAGCATTTACAGACTACAGTTTTTTAAATGTATCAGGAACGAACAAGTCCAGCTTATTACAACGCTCCCCTCTGTCTACATATCCGGTTAATCAGAACATACCGGGGTTAATCAGCTACTTTCAGATTGATGATAATGGCACTTTCAGCACACCATTACTGCCACCACAGATAAATCAGTCTCCTCAGTTCGGGATTTCTGAAAAAGAGTTATCAAAACGCCAGGCCCTGCATGAAAAAGCACTCAAAATATTAATTGCAAGCAAAATAGCTCCCGAAAACTCACCATTGAAAACACACTCTATAAAACCTGAAACTGCCACCACATCCATTTTTGAAAATAAAAGACAACTCTCCTATGATGCATTTGACAAGCTGGAGCAATCTGTTTCACGGCCTCGTTCGGTAGATAAAAAAAGCCAGTATTCATTAGGTCGCGTTGAAGACATAGCAATCGAGGCACCATACAGTGAAGCTCTGGACAGCGAAACAGCCGGCTTGTTTTCACGGAAAAAGCGGCCAAAAAAAGCTAAAAAAAGAGCCCGCCGAAGCGAAAAAAATATACTTCCTGAAAAGAAAGCAGCTGACACTACAATTACAGCAGAGAATTACAGTATTAATTTATTTGAAAGCAAGGTAGACTCATTTAATATAGGCATGCTGGACAGCGGCCATTTTGTTATTTTCCGCAATGTATGGAAAAATGACAAACGCCAAATTCAGGGTGCCATTATTAAATCTGAAAATTTTATAAACAATATAATAAAAACTGAATTTATGGGAACTTCATTATCGACACTAAGCAAACTTGTAGTTGCTTTTGAAGGTAATATTTATGCTATATTTGGTCAAAAATATAACTCAGGATACACATCTAGCGCCGAGTTCAATGGAAACCTTCTTTTTCAAAGCCGCTTGCATTCGCCATTAAATGACATGGAGCTGATTTACAGCATCAACTCATTACCGACTGGCGCAGGAAGCAGGGTTGTTATATGGACCGCCGGTATTCTTCTGTCTGCACTATGTGTGATTTTTATTTTTATATACCGCCTGGGAATCGGCCAGATAAGGCTTGCGCAACAGCAGCAGGACTTTGTTTCAGCGGTCAGCCACGAACTAAAAACACCACTCACCTCTATAAGAATGTATGGTGAAATACTCAAAGAGGGCTGGGCCGATGATGAAAAAAAGAAAACATATTACAATTTTATTTACGATGAAAGCGAACGACTTTCACGCCTTATAACCAATGTTCTTCAACTGGCACGAATGACCCGCAATGATTTACCGGTAAACCTGAAAGAAACACCTGTAAACACCTTAATCGACAATATGAAATCCAGGATAACCTCTCAGACTCAACAAACAGAATTTAAACTAACATTAAAATGTGATGACAATCTAAAAAACAGCACGATAAGCATTGATGAAGATTACTTTATACAGATAATCATTAATCTTGTCGATAATGCGATAAAATTTTCTGCAAAATCCGAAATAAAACAGATCGATATTCATTGCCGGATATATCAGGAGAACAAATTGCAGATATCTGTTCGTGACTATGGGCCGGGTATTGACAAAAAACAGATGAAAAAAATATTTACACTCTTCTATCGATCTGAAAATGAGATTACACGTGAAACCATCGGCACCGGCATTGGCCTTGCACTGGTTCATCAGCTTACGAATATCATGAAAGGAGAGATTGATGTTAGCAATAAACAGCCCGGGGCCGAATTTAGACTGCTGTTTCCAGTTTTATAATTTTCATGTCGCATACTAAGTGAGTCGGGAGAAATGGATACCCGCCCGTATCTGCCTGACACTGACTTTTAATACGATTTCACCTCTTTTTGTAGTAAGATACCTCTGCTTAATGTAGAACTGAAGATCGCACATTCAGTCCTCAACGCCAGGAGAAAACCGGTGAAAAATCTGAAACCCGTAAGCGCCATACAGACTAATGAGTCACTAGCAATTCACTTTTTTTGATGAGTATAACTCATTCACAATAAGGCAAAAACAACACAATGAAAGCCAGAGCAGCCGTTGCATGGGAGGCTAAAAAACCTCTCATTATCGAAGAGATTGACGTTATGGGCCCCAGAGAAGGTGAGGTACTATTAAAAACCATCGCCTCTGGCGTTTGCCATACGGATGCCTTCACCCTCTCCGGTGATGATCCGCAGGCCTCATTTCCCTGCGTACTGGGCCATGAAGGCGGCTGCGAGGTCGTAGAACTGGGCGCTGGGGTAAAAAATTTAAGCGTTGGAGATCATGTGATCCCGCTTTATATCCCTGAATGCGGCGAGTGTGAGTACTGCAAATCGCCCAGAACAAACCTGTGCCAGTCTATCGCAGGCACGCTCTGGACGGGTTATATGCCTGATGGCACTCGACGTTTTTCTAAAAACGGCAAAGATATATTTCACTACATGGGCTGCTCAACCTTTTCTGAATATACCGTTGTACCTGAAATAGCACTGGCAAAAATCAATAAAGCCGCCCCTCTGGATAAAGTCTGCCTTCTGGGCTGCGGTGTCACCACAGGAATTGGTGCGGTACTGAACACAGCAAAAGTAGAAGCCGGTTCCACGGTGGCTGTATTTGGCCTCGGCGGCATCGGTTTATCCTGCATTCAGGGCGCGGTAATGGCGGGGGCTGAGCGTATTATTGCGATTGATATTAATGCCGATAAATTTGAATTTGCAAAACAGCTGGGGGCAACTGATTTTGTAAATCCGGATGATATTAGCGGATCATTTGTTGAATACATGCAGGACACGTTTAATGGCGGGCCGGATTATTCTTTCGAGTGCATCGGCAACACCCATGTCATGCGTGATGCCCTTGAATGCACACATATGGGCTGGGGTGTCTCCACGGTAATTGGTGTTGCGGGTGCCGGGCAGACCATTGAAACCCGCCCCTTTAATTTAGTCGTAGGTCGCACATGGAAAGGCACCGCTTTTGGCGGCGTAAAAGGCCGAACGGAACTACCCGGGTATGTAGACAGATATATGAATGGAAAAATTGAATTAGACTCACTGGTTACCCACACAATGGCGCTTGAAGACATTAACACCGCTTTTGACCTTATGCACAGCGGCAGGAGCATTCGCTCGGTTATTGTTTTTTAAACCACGACTTAACTTTATGAAATTACTCGAATCGATAAAAGAATCTGGCGGCTTTTTAAACCGCTATCAACACGTTTCAGAAAGCTGCCAGTGCAGCATGATTTTTTCTGTTTACCTGCCGCCACAGGCAACTCACGGAAAAGTCCCTGCGCTGTACTGGCTATCAGGGCTGACCTGCACAGATGACAATGCGCGAACAAAAGCCGGAATGCAACGCTATGCGGCAGAGCATGGCATAGCACTTGTTTTTCCGGACACCAGCCCGCGCAATGATGATGTGCCCGATGCTGCCGATCGCTACGACCTGGGTCAGGGTGCTGGCTTTTATGTCAATGCAACACAGTCGCCCTGGAAGCAACATTACCAGATGTATGATTATATTACCCGGGAACTGCCACCATTGCTGGAATCGCAACTCCCCCTGCAACGCAATAACAAATCTATTTCAGGCCACTCAATGGGCGGGCATGGCGCATTAATCTGCGCACTGAAAAACCCCGGACAGTATCAGTCGGTTTCTGCATTTGCCCCCATCTGCAACCCGCTGGAATGTGGCTGGGGGCAGGGCTGTCTGGGCGCTTACCTGGGAGATAACACCGCAGCATGGCACGCGTATGATGCCTGCTCATTAGTTAACGGCGGGGCAAACGTTGAAGGTATTCTTATTGACCAGGGAAGGGGCGATGAATTTTACGAGGAGGGCCAGCTGCTACCTGAAAATTTCAAAGCGGCCTGTGATCAGGCGGGGCAGCCGTTAACACTACGAATGCAGGAGGGCTACGATCATAGCTACCACTTCATCGCCAGCTTTATTGGCGAACACATTGCATACCATGCATGCGCACTAAAAAAAGAGACATAAAGCCAGCTCTTATCTGTCTTTTTTCAACAGGCTTGCCAAATCTGCAAACGGCTGGTTAGTCGCCTCTTCCTGTTTGCTTTCCCCCAGAACAATCCCATGATTTGCGAGATGTTCCGTGTAACGCTGGTGTTCATTATCGTGACAATACAGACACAATAATTCCCAGTTACTGCCATCCGCAGGATTATCATCATGGTTGTGATTAATATGATGAACCGTTAGCTCCTGTAAATTAACTCGATTAAATTCACGACAGCACCGACCACAAATCCAGGGATATAGCTTTAAGGCCTGCTCACGATAGCCGTGCCCGCGTGTTTCGGCATCTTTTCTCGCTTTGGCGACCACACGATCAAGTTTTTCATTATCTATTTTTTTCATACTAATACTGTACCCCATATGCTTTAACCTGCATTTTTACACCTGGTTTGCCTGAATTTCAACCGAAACATCCCACAACTACACCCCAGACAAACCGACCCAGCTGCTTTTTCAGCGATATAGCACCGAGCATGCGATAGCTGGTTGACCCTTTTCCACAATCTGGTCTATAATCCCTGCTCGCACTGAGGAGCGCTGCAGCAGATATCTCTGTCAGGCTCAGTGTATTCATTTTGAACGGCGCTCATTTATTAGTCTCTAAGCAAGCTAAAGAATGAGCCCGGGTATCTTCAGCATAGAAATATCCCCACAAGCAAGGCTATATGCCGCCTTTCTCATTAAGCTTTATAGCGACTTAACAATCTAAACTGGATTGAGAGGAACCACAAGCATGTCAAATAGCCACTTATTTACTTCTGAATCCGTTTCGGAAGGTCACCCAGATAAAGTAGCCGACCAGATATCAGATGCCATCCTGGATGCTATTTTCGAACAGGATACAAAAGCCCGCGTCGCCTGCGAAACACTGATTAACACCGGCATGGTGGTACTCTCAGGTGAAATCACCACAGAAGCCTGGGTTGATATGCAGGAAATTGTGCGCAACACCGTCAGAAACATCGGCTACACCAGCTCTGAAATGGGCTTTGATGCAGACTCCTGCGCCGTCATTACCTCCATCGACAAACAGTCTCCAGATATCGCAATGGGTGTTAATGAAGGCGAAGGTGATGAGCTGGAACAGGGCGCTGGAGACCAGGGCCTGATGTTCGGCTATGCCTGCAATGAAACCAGTGTGCTTATGCCCGCGCCCATCACCTATGCTCACCAGCTGGTTAAACGCCAGGCCGAAGTGCGTAAAAACGGCACCCTTGGCTGGTTACGCCCGGATGCCAAAAGCCAGGTGACTTTCCGTTATGAAGATGGCAAACCTGTGGCTGTAGATGCCGTTGTACTCTCAACCCAGCATTCACCGGATATCAGCCTGCCGACACTGCGTGAAGCCATTATGGATGAAGTGATTAAACCCATTATACCTGAAAGTCTGACCAGCAAAGACACCAAATATTTCATTAACCCAACCGGTAATTTTGTGATTGGCGGCCCCGTGGGCGACTGCGGTCTGACCGGACGCAAAATCATTGTTGATACATACGGCGGCATGGCCCGTCATGGTGGGGGGGCATTTTCGGGCAAAGATCCATCCAAGGTTGACCGCTCTGCTGCTTATGCCGGCCGCTATGTGGCTAAAAATATTGTCGCTGCCGGACTTGCAGACAAATGTGAAATTCAGGTGTCTTACGCCATTGGCGTAGCTGAACCCACATCTATTTCAATTGAAACCTTCGGCACGGGCAAAATTGACGACAGCCGCATTGAAGAGCTGGTGCATGAGCACTTTGACCTGAAACCCAAAGGCCTGATTCATATGCTCGACCTGCTCAGACCCATCTATAACACCACCGCAGCTTATGGCCATTTTGGCCGCACAGAAGACACCTTTACCTGGGAAAAAACAGACAGAGCCGATGCACTGAAAAATGCCGCTGGACTCTAACCCACGAATATAAACTTACCTTTACTTTTCAGGAATTAAACAATGAACGCTGAATTTACCGATTACAAAGTTGCGGATATTTCACTGGCCGAATGGGGGCAGAAAGAAATTCGCATTGCCGAAACTGAAATGCCCGGCCTGATGGCATTGCGTGAAGAATATGGCCAGCAACAGCCGCTATCTGGCTGTCGCATTATGGGCAGCATACACATGACCATCCAGACCGCTGTTTTAATCGAAACACTGGTTGCTCTGGGCGCTGAAGTTCGCTGGGTATCCTGCAATATTTTCTCCACTCAGGATCATGCCGCAGCGGCCATTGCAGCACAGGGCATTCCTGTTTTTGCCTGGAAGGGTGAAACCATTGAAGAGTACTGGTGGTGTACTGAGCAGGCGTTGTTATGGCCCGAAGGCAAGCGCCCCAATATGATTCTGGATGATGGCGGCGATGCAACACTGCTACTTCACAAAGGTGTAGAGTTTGAAAAAGCCGGCACTATTCCCGCCACAAAAGAGAATGACAATGAAGAGTATAAGGAAATTCTCAATGTACTGCGTCGCACTATTAAATCCGGTGAAAACACCTGGCAGGATATTGCACAAAGCGTTAAAGGCGTAACAGAAGAAACCACCACCGGCGTTCACCGCCTGTATGAAATGCAGGAAAGCGATTCATTGCTTTTCCCCGCAATGAACGTAAATGACTCAGCCACAAAATCCAAATTCGATAACTTATATGGCTGCCGCGAATCATTAATTGACAGCATTAAGCGCGCAACCGATGTAATGATTGCAGGAAAAATATGCGTTGTGCTCGGCTATGGCGATGTAGGTAAAGGCTGCGCTCAGGCATTTCGCGGCATGGGAGCCACCGTATGGGTCACAGAAATTGACCCTATCTGCGCACTACAGGCTGCAATGGAAGGCTACCGGGTTGTTGAAATGAATAACGCGGCATCTATGGGTGATATTTTTGTTACCACCACCGGCAATGTCAATGTCATTGACCATGACCATATGGCCGCCATGAGAAACGAGGCGATTGTCTGTAATATCGGGCATTTTGATTCAGAGATCAATATCGCTTCACTTGAAACGTATACATGGGAAGAAATCAAACCACAGGTAGATCATGTTATTTTCCCTGATGGAAAGCGCATTATTATTCTTGCCAAAGGTCGCCTGGTTAACCTGGGTTGCGCAACAGGCCACCCAAGCTTCGTAATGTCGGCCTCGTTTACAAATCAGGTTATGGCACAGATTGAATTCTACACAAATGCGGACAGCTATGAAAACAAGGTTTATATACTGCCTAAAAAACTTGATGAAAAAGTAGCGCGCCTGCACCTCAACAAGGTGGGAGCCAACTTGACGCCGCTATCTCAGGAACAGGCTGATTACATTAATGTGCCTGTTGATGGCCCCTATAAGCCTGAACATTATCGCTATTAATTATTGGGCAGTTAGTTCTTCAGGCATATACCCTGCACGGCGCTAAACATAGCACCATGCAGGGTCATATTAAAATGAACAGCGGCCTGAAGAAGCGACACATTAATATTTTTTAACAACGGTGAGCGCAGTGTTTTTCACTCACGCTATAAAACAGAACACACAGGTTTCATGAATGAAAACCCAGCAAAAACTAGAAAAGCATTTTAGCTGTGAGTTTTTCCCGCCTAAAACGGATAAAGGCATGGATAAACTTTATGCGACGGCTGAAAAACTTAAGCAGGAAATGAACCCGGCCTTTTTTTCAGTAACATTCGGCGCAGGCGGCTCGACACGTGAAACCACCTTTGATGCGGTTAAAAAAGTACACCATTCCACCGGCTGTGAAGTAGCCCCCCACCTATCCTGCATTGGCTCCACAAAACAGCAGCTAGGCGATATTCTCGATAGCTATAAGCAACAGGGTATCCAGCGCATTGTTACCTTACGCGGCGACATACCCCCGGGTGAAACACAGCAACATGGCGACTTCAACTATGCTTACCAACTTGTTAGCTTTATACGTGAAAACTATAATGAACAGTTTCATATAGAAGTTGCGGCTTACCCTGAAACTCACCCACAGGCCATTAGCGCTGACAAAGACCTTGAAAACTTTAAGACCAAGATAGAGGCCGGTGCCAACTCGGCTATTACACAGTATTTTTATAATATTGATAGCTATTTTTATTTTATTGATAGCTGTGAAAAATCAGGCCTGGACATCCCGATTGTACCGGGCATTATGCCCATTGCCAACTACACCAGTCTATCACGCTTTTCAGATATGTGCGGTGCGGAAATCCCTCAATGGTTGCGCAGAAAACTGGAATCTTTTGCTGATGACAGTGTTGCCATTCAGGATTTCGGTGCAGAGTTTGTTTCTTCCATGTGTGAGAAATTATTAGCCATGGGCGCACCGGGCTTACATTTTTACACGCTAAACCAGTCAGAAGCCAGCTTACGCATCTGGAACAATATAAAGCCATAGAGCATGAAGAGCATTCGAATTTACCACCCTGGTCAGTTCGAAACCGGGCAAGCCGTCCATCTCGACAGGTCTGCCAGCCACCACCTGCTTCGTGTGCTGCGATTAAAAAACCAGCAGGCCTTTATCCTGTTTAATGGCGAGGGTCGCGAGTACTCTGCTCAACTGGAAATATCCGGCAAAACGGCCATTGCGCACATTGAAACATCACACTGCGTTTCTAATGAATCCCATTTAAAAATACACCTGTTACAGGGCGTATCCAAAGGCGAGCGCATGGATTTTGCTATTCAGAAATCCATTGAACTGGGCGTAAACAGAATAACGCCGATTATCTGTGAGCGCACGGTGGTTAACCTGAAAGGCGAACGACAGAACAAAAAGCTTCAACACTGGCAGAACCTTGCGATTAGCACATGTGAACAGTGTGGGCGTAACATTCTGCCAGAAGTATCCCCCATAAAACCGCTAACGGATGCTTTGCAAAACAATGAAGAGGGCGATTGTTTAAAACTACTGCTCGATCCGCTTTCGCAACTGAGCCTGAACAGCATTGAAACCCGCAATCACAATATAACGCTACTAATTGGCCCCGAGGGCGGCTTATCGGAAAATGAAATAGCACAGGCCGGGCAAAATGATTTTAACGGTGTACAACTTGGTCCAAGAGTGCTGCGCACAGAAACTGCGGCTCTTGCGGCGATTACTGCATTACAGGTGTTATGGGGAGATCTGGGGTAAAAGACAGAGGCACCCTGAAATCAGAAATCACCCGATGCCTGCAAATCTGCATGGTATGATGACCTGACCATTGGTGCACTGGCAACCTGCTTAAATCCCATGACCTCTGCCAGTTTTTTATACTCCTCAAATTCATCCGGTGTCACAAATCGCTTTACCGGCAAATGATGTACACTGGGCTGCAGGTACTGCCCAAGCGTTAACATACTAACATTGTGTGCTCGCAAATCCTTTAGCACATCAATAACCTCTTCTTTCTCCTCCCCCAGCCCCAGCATTAAGCCTGACTTTGTGGGCACACTTTCACATGCCTCACCAAAGGCTTTTAATAAATTCAGCGAGCCCTGGTAATCGGCTCCCGGCCTTGCTTCTTTGTATAAACGAGGTACAGTTTCCAGATTATGATTAAAAACATCGGGGGGGGATTTTTTTAAAATTTCCAGCGCAATATCCACTCTGCCACGAAAATCAGGCACAAGGACTTCTATTTTTATAGCCTCGTTCTGTTGCCGGGTTTTTTCTATGCACTCAACAAAATGTGCAGCCCCTCCGTCACGTAAATCATCACGATCAACAGAGGTGATCACCACATAGTTCAACTGCATAGCCTGTATGGTATCCGCCATATTTTGCGGCTCATCCACATCAGGCGGCAACGGCCGACCATGAGCCACGTCACAAAAGGGGCAACGCCGTGTGCATATTTCACCCATAATCATAAAGGTTGCACTACCCTGAGCAAAGCATTCTCCCAGATTCGGACAGGATGCCTCTTCACACACGGTAAACAATTTTTGCTCTCGCAGTATTTTTTTAAGTCGTTTTACATTGGGGTGCGTAGGCGCTTTGGCCCTTATCCATGCTGGCTTTCTGGGCATCACCTGAGTTTTTTCTATTTTAACCGGTATACGAGCAACTTTTTCTGCAGCCGTCTGTTTTACGCCAGCAATAATTTTCTGTTTACTCATATGTCACTCTTCCAGATACTCGATTTGATTAATCTCTAACTGCCTGCATAACTCATGCAACATTAACTGTGTAGCCTGCTGCATACTTAATTTCAGACCCAGCTGTTGCAGGCTGGTTACTTTCATTCCCGGATAACCACATGGGTTTATTCTATCAAAATCAGCCAGCTCGATATCCACATTCAAACTAAGCCCATGATAGCAACCACCTCGCTTTACTCTTAAGCCCAGGGCCGCAATTTTTTCGCCATTCACATACACGCCCGGTGCTTTTGGGTTCGCTGTAGCCTCTACACCCTGCATTGCCAGAAATCGTATTACACTTTCTTCCAGCACGCTGACCAGCTTTCGAACACCCATTTTTCGGCGCTTCACATCCATTAGCAAATACATAATCAGTTGTCCCGGCGCATGGTAAGTTACCTGGCCACCTCTATCTGACTGCACTACGGGGATATTTTCCGGATTGAGTAAATGCTCTTTTTTACTGTTTGTGCCAAGCGTAAATACAGCCGGGTGCTGCAATAACCAGATTTCATCGTGGGTATTTTCAGTGCGCTCAGCATTAAACTGCTGCATCTGCTTCAGGACATGCGCGTAATCTTTAACCCCCAGATGGCGAACAATGGCATGGTGTATTGTAAGTTGCATAAGCTACTGCATTACATAATGAATCGGCAGGGAAGGCGTTCTGTTATTCAAAATCGTCAGCCACATGGATGCGGATATCGAGCCTGCAGGAATGGTTTCACGGCGTATTTTGAATAACAGGGCTCCTTTCCATATAGTACGGGTAATAACGTTTAGTTTATGCTGTTTCTCAGTGCTCTGCTGTAAAAACACATACGAAAACTGATGCAACTCTCTACCCCTCTCGGCCTGTGTTTTGAAGCAATTGACAGAGCAGATCTAAATACAGTAAAGCACATGCTCACAACGGGTTAAGTCCAGATATATTTTATCCAGATGGTCTTTGCTCAGTGCAGTAAAGGTTATGGTGATACTGGTATATTTTCCATTACTGCTTTGCCTGAACTTCACCGCACCTTCTCCCGGATCAGCTACGTGTCGATTAATAATCTCCAGCACCGCAATTTCCAGCTCATCGCCAGTTTTGCCCATGGCTTTAAGCGGAAACTCACAGGGAAATTCAAACAGGGTTTCCTGCTCCTGTGCCTGATCTGGATTTTCGGGTTGCTTACTCATTGTCTGCCTGCTTTGCCCCTGCTATCTGGTATTACCATTGCGCAGGTCTTTTTTATTTGCCTGATAAATATCAATCATCTTTTCCCATATGGGGCCAGGCTGGCCGTTTGCAACGGCTTTGCCATTCAACTCGACCACTGGCAGTATTTCTCTGGTTGAGCTGCTAAACCAGATCTCTGATGCCGAGAGAAGCTCCTGCTCTGTATATTCTCGCTCTTCACAGACAATGGCGTTTTTTGCCGCCAGCTCAAGAATTAAATCCCGCGTAATGCCAGGCAAGAGCTGAGGCCCAATGGGCGCGGTAACCAGCACATCATTAATTACTGCAAACACATTACTCGCCGCACCTTCTGTTACCCTGCCCTGATTAATTAAAATGGCCTCGGCAGCACCATTATCATGCGCCTGCTGTCGCAACAGAATATTGCCTAATAATGATATGGATTTAACATTGCAGGCTTTCCAGCGAATATCATCAAGGGTAATCGCCGCTACACCCGCGCGCAGGCTTTCTTTATTAACCGGTGCGAGTTCATTCAGCATAATAAAAACTGTTGGCTCTATTTTTTGTGGAAAACCATGATTACGCTTTGCTGCAACACCCCGGGTAACCTGTAGATAAATAGACCTGTCTTCGCCTGCCAGCTCATCCACATTTTCTGCTAACAGGATTTGGATAACATTCAGCCATTGCGCATTCTCCAGCGGGTTTTTCAGGCGAATCGCATTAAGGCTGTTTTGCAGGCGCTGCATATGCTCGTTCATTCTCAGTAAGTGGCCTCCATACGCGGGCATCACCTCATACACGCCATCTGCAAATAAAAACCCCCGATCCAGCACAGATACCTTCGCCTGATCCAACGCCAGGTACTCACCATTTAAATAAACTGTAGACATTGTGATACTACCCTTAAACGCTACTCAAACAGCTGCAAAATCTGATCTTTACTGCGCTGCCAGAAACTACCCTCTTCAATGGTCTGCAATGCAACGAGCGGCTGTGAGGCAATCTCTTTTCCTTCCATTGTGACACTGACCATACCCACTTTCTGTCCTTTCTCAACCGGTGCTTCAATATTACTGTTCACTTCAATTGTGGCATCCAGTTTTTTATACTGCCCACGGGGTATGGTAACGCTCAGATCTTCTTCTACACCCAGATTAATATTCTCAGCGGCACCTTTCCAGATACGTGCCGTATTCAATGTTTCACCTGCACTGTATAACTTGTTGCTTTCATAAAATCGAAAACCATAACTGAGCAGAGACTGGCTGACAGCTTCTCTCTTTTTTTCACTTTTTGTTCCCAGCACAACCGAAATTAACCGCATATCCTCGCGTCTAGCCGATGCTACCAGACAATAACCCGCCGATTCGGTGTGCCCTGTTTTAAAACCATCAACACTTTTGTCTTTCCATAACAACTTGTTGCGGTTATATTGTTTTATTTCATTGTAGACAAACTCTTTTTGTTTATACCATGCGTAGTGCTCAGGGTATTCACGAATAATCGCACTCGCAAGTTTCACCAGATCTGCTGCCGTCGTTACATGATTTTTATTCGGCCAGCCCGTTGAATTTACAAAATTAGTATCATTCATTCCAAGCTGCTGCGCATACTGATTCATCAAATCTGAAAAGGCGCGCTCACTCCCGGCAATATGCTCTGCCAGAGCAACGGTTGCATCATTACCCGACTGTATAATGAGCCCTTTTAACAGGTTTTCTACCGTTATTTTCTTACCCACCTCAATAAACATTTTTGAGCCTTTCATGCGCCAGGCTTTTTCGCTAACGATCACCTCCTCGTCAAGCGATAGGCGACCGGCCTCCAGCTCTTTATAAACAACATAAGCGGTCATTAATTTGGTGATGCTGGCAGGTTCCACTTTTCTACTGCTGTCTTTTTCGGCCAGTACACGCCCACTGTTAAAATCAACCAGTAGAAAACTTTTTGCTGCCAGCTTAGGTGGCGATGGCACAGGAACAGCCTGTGCTTCAATCAGAAAGAAGAACTGAGCAAGCATCAGCAACCCGCTGAAAAACAGAAGCCACACCCTTGTCCTGCCAGCAGCACTGGTTTTTTTAAACACTATAGAATTTGCATTTGCTGTATAAGCGTTACTTAATATGGGTTTTCTATTCATAATGGGATTTTAATTTCCAGAAATTTCAATTAGTCGACAACCACTCGCGCCGCCTGCATACCTATTTTATTTAATTCACTAATAACCTGGTAGGCCAGATCAACATTGGGCAGTGGGCCAATGCGTACTCGATATAATTTTCTGCCATCACTTTCAGTCACATGGACACGCACACTTTGTATGCGTTCGCTGCGCAATTTATCGGCCATTTCATCTGCCGCCGCCTCTGTTCCCATCGCCGCTACCTGCACGTGTATTTTACCGCCACTGTGTACCGCCTCCGGCAAAACGACTTCGCTGGTTTTTAAATCAAGCGCTGCGGTGTTAATGGCACGAATAGATACCGGGCCTGTGCCGGTGGCTGATATACCTAATTTTCTTGCCGCTGCGTAAGATAAATCTATAATTCGACCGTCATGAAACGGCCCTCGATCGTTTACCTTTACGATAATTTTTCGACCATTTTCCCTGTGCTTCACTTCTACATAAGTTGGCAATGGGAGCGTTTTATGTGCCGCAGTCATCGCATACATATTGTAGGGTTCACCACTGGAGGTCTTTTTGCCATGAAATTTGGTGCCATACCATGAGGCGGTTCCACTCTCTGCGAAACCACTGGCACTTTTTAATATCTGGTAGGTTTTCCCTCGAACCGTATAGTGCGTGGGGTTGCCATAACGACTTAATGGTTCATTTGCGGGTACCGCATTCGGAGTGTTATCGCGTACGAATTTATTCGGGGCCTTATCCCCCCCCATACTCACACAACCGGTTGATGCGAACATAAGAAAAAGAGCCGAGGCAAATAAGGTGCTTCGCCCTGTTGCCACCTTATTTGCCCAGATATTGTGATATAGCACAGCCGCTTTCATGGCCTGAATTGCAATATTAATCTTAAGCCTAATTAACATTAATCTGCGCGTTATATTTCGTCGATATCGCCTGACTGAGCTGATAAACCGCCATTGCGTATAATGGGCTATGGTTATATCGCGTAATAACATAGAAATTATTCAGCCCCAGCCAGTACTCCTCGCCATCCGCACCGTCGAGTTTCAGCAATGTGGCCTGCACCCTGTCTTTAAACGGTTTAACGGGCTTTACACCCTGACGTTTATAGTCAATAACCAGTTTATGAGGTTTCATTTTTTTACTGGCCATTTTTTTTGCCCCGTCATTAACCTGTGCGCGGCTGATCACAGGCTCACCCGAAACCCAGCCATGCTTGTTAAAATAGTTAGCGACACTGCCAATGGAGTCGGCAGAGCTGTTCCAGAAATCACGCACGCCATTGCCATCAAAATCAACCGCAAAGCTTCTGAAACTGCTGGGAATAAACTGCGGCATTCCCATGGCTCCAGCATAGGAACCGGTCAGCTCTCTGGCATCCAGCTTTTCCTCTCGCACCATTAGCATATACTGTTTGAGCTGCTTTCTAAAAAACGCGCTGCGCGGCGGGTAATCGAACCCCAGGGTGATCAGCGCATCGAGCACGGGGTAGTTGCCGGCCCGTTTGCCGTAAAATGTTTCAACACCGATAATCGCGACAATGAATTCTGCCGAAACACCGAATTCTTTTTCTGCACGAGATAAAAACGCTGCATTTTTTTCCCAGAACTGCACACCTTTATTAATCCGTTTATCGGTGAGAAAAATTTTGCGGTATTTCTTCCAGGTTAACACCCCTTCTGCAGGGCGGGCAATGGCTTCAAGGGCTGTTTTCTGCTGTTTTACATCTTTCATCCATGCACGAATAACCTCTTTACTGTAACCATGCTCGGTGTGCATTTCATTGATAAACTGCTTTACTTCAGGACGCTCACTGTAGTTCTCACCGGCACTAACACCCATGGGCATAAGGCAAAAACACAGTGGCAGCGCACTCAGCGCTTTTAGGATAATCTGTTTCTTCATATTGTTCAGTTTGTTCTGTTCTTTAAATGTCTGTAATCGTCTATTTTACTTCAGCTTTCCGGGTTCAATTTCTCGGCAGGTTATTTTGACCACAACCGTCGGTGAGAGTTTATAGACATTAACATACCAAATCCTGCCATTAAGGTCACCATCGAGGTACCACCATAGCTAATTAGCGGTAATGGTACCCCAACCACCGGCAAAATGCCCGACACCATGCCTACATTAACAAATAAATAGACGAAAAAGGTTAAACTCAGGCTGCCACCGAGCAGCCTCGCATAGGTGTCCTGCCCCTGAACAGCAATAATCAGGCCTCGAATAATAATAAACCCATACAGCATAAGCAACAATATACCACCCAGCAGACCGAATTCTTCGGCAAAAACAGCAAAAATAAAATCGGTCGATTGCTCCGGCAGGAAGTTAAGGTGCGACTGGCTGCCATTCAACCAGCCCCGACCATAAACCCCCCCGGAACCAATGGCGATCTGCGACTGAATAATGTGATACCCCGCCCCCAGTGGGTCTAGCTGCGGGTCTAGCAATGTCAGCACCCGTGTGCGTTGATAATCGTGCATAAAGTGCCAGAGCACCGGCAGCAGCGATGCCACCAGTAAAACAAGGCCTCCCATGAGCCGCCAGCTCACTCCCCCCAGAAATATAACGAAGAAACCCGCTGCAAATATCAGTAACGATGTCCCCAGATCGGGCTGACGAGCAATTAGAAATGTCGGTATCAGTATTAATAACGCTGCTGTGAGCAGTGTTCTCGCGGACGGCGGCAACGGCTTTTCTGCAAAATACCAGGCAATCATCATCGGCGTAACCAGCTTCATCATCTCCGATGGCTGAAAGCGGATAAACCCCAGATCCAGCCAGCGTTGCGCGCCTTTACCCATATCGCCCATCAGCAGCACCATCACCAGCAATATCACGCCTGTAATATACATCCAGGGAGACCAGAACCGCAGGGTAGATGAGGGAATCTGTGCAACAATCAGCATAATAATCAGCGCCAGTGATATGCGCGTTAACTGACGATTAAGCAACGCCATGGACTGATCGCCCGCACTGTACAATACACCCAGCCCTAACAATATCAACAGCCCAATGCCCAGCAGTAAAAGGTGGTCGAGGTGCAGCGCCTGGATAAGGCGCACACTGAAACTCGGATGATAATACCTGTCGCGTGGGTTATTATCCATTATCTGGTTCCTGCCTTTTTCTGTGTAGCCTTTAGCTGGCTGGCCTTTGCTGCTGATTTTAGCCGGGCCTGATCCTCTTTTTTAATTCGCAGCCATTCGTCGATGACTTTACGCGCAATGGGGGCTGCCACGCCACTGCCATGCCCCCCATTCTCTGCAATAACCGCAATTACGATCTCCGGTTTATCATAGGGTGCAAATGTTATAAACAGAGCGTGATCCCGCAGTTTTTTCGCGATGGTTTTTTCATCATATCGGGCATCCTGAGCAATGCCAAACACCTGTGCCGTACCGGTTTTACCGGCTATTTTAAAATCCAGCCCGGCGGCTGATTTTCTAGCCGTTCCACGAGGCCCATGCATCACACGCACCATGCCATTAATTGCACGAGCCCAGTTTTCCGTGCGTTGCAGCTTAATCGGTTCTCTGCCTGGCCATTCAATGGTTATTTTTTCACTGCTCCCCTGCTCTTCTACTGCCGACAACAGGTGCACCTGGGTGGATTTGCCTCGCATGGCTATAATTGACGTGGCGGAAGCCAGCTGCAACGGCGTCGCCAGCATATACCCCTGACCAATGCCGGTAATTAAGGTTTCTCCCGGATACCATGCTTTATTTTTAATGCGCCTTTTCCACTCCCTTGACGGCATCAGGCCTGAACGCTCTCCCAGTAGATCAATACCGGTTTTTTCGCCAAAGCCAAATTTATTTAAGAAAGCATGTATACGGTCTATTCCCATACGATACGCCAGTTCATAGTAGTAAACATCGCAGGACTGTGCCATTGAATCATCCATATTAACATGACCATGACCGGCTCTTTTCCAGTCGCGGTACCTGCGCTCATCATTGGGCAGCATGTAGTAACCTGTGCAGTTTATTTGCTCTTTATAACCGATGGATTTATTTTCCAGCCCCCCCAGCCCCATAAATGGTTTTATAGTGGAGCCTGGGGGGTACTGCCCCATAATGGCACGATTAAACAGGGGGCGATCGGGGGAGTCACGCAGGCCTTTATAATTTTTATAGCTAATGCCATGAACAAATAAATTGGGATCAAACCCTGGCATACTGGCCATTGCCAGCACCTCACCGGTACCCGGTTTCATCACAACAATAGAGCCGGTATAGCCTTTTAACACACTTTCAGCCACCAGCTGGAGCCGCACATCCAGGGTTAGCCAGAGGTTATTGCCTGGCACAGGCAAGGTCTTTTTCAGCACTCGCAGCTCACGACCCTGCACGTTCACTTCAATATTTTTATAGCCCACCGTGCCATGCAGCTGGCCCTCATAAAATCGCTCAAGGCCGGTTTTACCAATATGCGTGCTGCCTTTATAGTTAGTTTGATCCACCCGCCTCAGCTCAGCTTCATCAATTCGCCCCACATAGCCAATAACATGTGCCATATGCTTGCCCAGAGGATAGTATCGGCCCAGGCGCGCATTTACATCGACACCCGGGAACCGATGCCGATTAACAGCAAGCTTTGCAACCTCTTCATCTGACAGTTTGGTGCGCAGAGCCACAGCTTCAAATTTACGGCTGCGCTTTAATAGTTTATCAAAACGCTTCAGGACATCCTCATCCAGGGTGACAATTTCACCCAGCTCAAGCAGTGTCTGCTGCATATCTTCAATTTGCTCAGGTATCAGCTCAAGCTGATAGGAAGGACGATTTTCTGCCAGCACGACACCATTACGGTCATATATCAGCCCCCGATTAGGCACTACGGGTGTTATCCGAACACGATTATCCTCTGAAAGCGAAGAAAAGTGACTAAACTCAAAAAACTGTAAATAGACCAGGCGGGATAACAGCACCAGCAACAGCAGCACACTAAAAACAGCGGCTGCCAGCGCCCGCCGTTGAAACAGCAGCGACTCCAGCATATGATCTTTAATAACGGCATGGCGTGGCATATATTAGAAAACAGACCCTCGTTACGGCGCAGCTGAAGCGCCATTATAACGCTCAATGCCCATGATAATTTCTTTATGCGCATGCTCAACGCCCACCCAGCTTTCAACCTTCACCCATTTACCCGATTCCAGCGCCTTATACTGTTCAAAGAAATGAGTAATCTGACTTAACATATCATCATGCAGATCCTGTGGTGAGTGTACATCATCATATAGTTTGGTCAGCTCACTCACCGGCACAGCCAGTACTTTGTGATCTTCTCCTGCCTCATCACTCATTTCCAGCATACCGACTGGCCTGCAGCGTATCACCGAGCCGGATATCAGCGGCACAGGCGTTACCACCAGCACATCAACGGGATCACCATCTTCTGACAGTGTATGAGGTAAAAAACCATAATTACAGGGATAGAACATGGCAGTTCCCATAAACCGATCGACCATAAGCGTGCCACTGTCCTTTTCGACTTCATATTTAACTGGAGAGCCATGAGAGGGAATTTCAATCACTACATTAATGTCCCTGGGCACATCTATACCTATTGAGAGATTGTCAAGATTCATACAAACACCTTTAAAAATTACATTAATCATCCCGTAACAGAATAACGGGCGGCAGGCATAAAGCTAATCTACTCTTCAAAACAGCACTTTAAAAATACAGGACACCTCTATTAATCCTGCAAACAGCTAAACACTACATAGCATACTGCTGCCAGAAACTGAGAAATTACTCAGTATTTACGTATTATATCAAGAAGCTGAGTGAGAATACTCGACATTATCTGCGCATTGATTACAATCAGCATTTAAACACCAGCAATCAGCCTGAATATTCGGCACAATAATAACCTTAATGAAGACCTGTAAGGGGGACTAGCGGACATGAGACTCGTACTATTGGGGGCACCTGGCTCCGGCAAGGGCACACAGGCCAAACGGCTAATTGAGCACCTGAATATCCCACAGATCTCAACTGGGGACTTATTGCGTGCAGCAGTAGAGGCACAAACCCCGCTTGGCAGACAGGCAAAAACCATTATGGATGCAGGCCAGCTTGTGCCCAACGATCTGGTTTTTGGTCTGATTCGCGAACGGCTGAGCAGCCCGGACACCCAGAAGGGCTTTATTCTTGACGGATTCCCGCGCAATATTGAGCAGGCGGAAGAGCTCGACGACCTGCTTAACAACCTGCACATGCCGGTTCAGAAAGCCATTTTACTGGATGTGAGCTTCGACTCCCTGATGCAGCGACTCACCGGCCGTTTAACCTGTGAAGACTGCTCCGCCGTTTTTAATACTTTTAGCAACCCACCATCACTTGAAGAAGAATGCGACAAATGCGGCGGAAAGCTGCATCACCGCTCAGACGACAACGAAGACACCATTAGCAAGCGCCTGCGCGTTTATGAAACCCACACCCAGCCTGTTGCTGAGTACTACGCGCAACAGGGCAAACTCTCTAAAGTAGATGGCCAGGGCGAAATCGACGAAATTTTCTCCCTGATGAAAATTGCCCTGCGTCTGGCCCGACCTGCAGCAAGCCTGAGTGTAGCACCCGCAGCACCTCATATCAGCCCAGACAGCGTCGCACCCGCAGAGGACAGAGCACAGCAGCAAAAACCGGAAACGATGCCCACAGAAAGCCGTGAGCCGGTTAGCCCGAATGTTCCCGATAGCATGACGAACACCGAGTCAGACAGCACGCCCATGAAAAGCATTCCCGAAAAGAGTGCTCCTGAGAAGAATACTCCTGAGAAAAGTGCTCCTGAAAAAAGTACTCCTGAGAAAAAACCTGCCCCCGCCAGTAATTCAGAAGCCCAGGCCAGACCCGTAGCCAGAAGCACGAGCAAAAAACCACCTGAAAAGAAAAAAACCGGCACGGCCACCCCGAAAAAGAAAAAAGCCTCCGTCAAAAAGACTTCAAAGCCAAAACCTGCCGTGAAAAAGAAAGCCGCAACAAAAAAAGCACCGACCAGGAAAAAGGCTAAAAAACCTGGCCGCGCCAGCACACCAGCAAATACACCGGCAAATACTCTGGCTGCGCTGAAAGAACAGTTTAAAGACCTTCAGGCAGAGCTTAAGCAGGTTAACACTGAGCTGGCACAAACAGAGAAGCACTGCGATGCATTAACTCGCATTGAACTGGATAAGGAGCAAATGCGTAAACAGTTTTCTACGAAGTGGGAAAAAGATGTCCAGAAAATACTTAAAAAGCTGTAACGGTTTAACCTGCACACCTGATAAGCTATGCCCCGTTCCCACGCTCTGCGTGGGAACACGCACTACCGGTGCACAGCCCCCCTGCATCTGTAAACAATTCCAACACACACAGCATCAATACATGGCTGTTTTTATTGACAATTTTATCAATTAGAGCAATTTATAAAAAAACCGTAAAAAATACCGACAACCGCCTGAAGCCCATACGTTATTGATTTATATCGACAATTTCACTGCATCCGTCGCCCACAGACAAATCCACTTACACTTTTCACTTTTTTTTAACAGCTTCCTCCCGGTTATTTGTATAAGTCATTGTTTTTATTAAACTTACTAAATCTGGAATAATCATTGCAAAAACACCCTTCACCCGCTTTATTCCGAGCAAGCACCGAAAACTGGTTCTGGATTAACGGTAACTGATAAAAGAAACAGTGCAGGTTCATGCCGCCACAGACATAGTCCGGCGAGCTGAAGCTTATTAAATTCTTAAATCAGTTAAGAGCAGGATGTATCAAAATGTTGTTACAGCTTATTACCGTTATTTTTTTATTATCGAGCCTCTTCGCCAGCCACGTGAATGCAGGCACAACACCCCGCAATGCCCCTTCGCTGGCACACACGCTCTCCGACACCCATGACAACGCCCCTCTACTCATGTATCAGCAGGCACTCAACTATTTACTGGGGCGAAATGGTGCTGAGAAATCAGCTAAAAAGGCCGCCGAGCTATTTAAAACACTGGCCGAGCAAAACTGGAGTTCGGCCCAGCACATGCTTGGAAATATGTATTTATCAGGCAAAGGTGTGCAAAAAAACGACCTGCTCGCTTACAAATGGCTCAGCCTTGCTTCCAGAAACAATCTGCAACTTGCAGAGGCAATACAAAGCAAGCGCAAATTACTTTATAAAAAGCTTCAGAGCAACCTCTCTGACCAGTCATTCAGCAGGCTGGAATCAGGCATTGCCGAATGGAGCCCCTCTAATGCAGCGCCTCAACTATAAACTAGCGCCCCACCAGCACAAACCCTCAGCCGCATGAATACGGATGCCGGGCCTGCATAGATGGTTTTACGGCGTATTTTAAATGCTGGAGCGCCTTTCCATTGTAGAGTACAGATAGTATTCCCGCAAATCAGGACCCGCCCGCTTCCTGCTCAGCCTGCGCCGTTTCAATATCTGCCCTGACTTTTTCCATATCCAGATTTTTTACCTGCGTAATCATCTCTTCAAGCCCCGATGCTGGCAGCATACCGGCTTCAGAAAACAGCACAATCTGCTCGCGGAAAATCATTAACGTAGGTATAGAACGAATCTGAAAATGCGCCGCAATACCCTGCTCCGCCTCCGTATTGACTTTTGCAAAAACAATATCGGGATGCTTCTCAGAAACCGCTTCATAAACAGGCCCGAATGACTTACAGGGGCCACACCAGGGAGCCCAGAAATCAATAATGACAATATCATTTTCTACTACAGTTTTTTCAAGCGACTCTTCGTTTAATTCAATAGTGGCCACTGGCAACCCCCTGTTTAATCTCTGATTTTATTGAGAGCAGATGATTACAGGATACGACCCGATAATATCAGCACTCATGACCCCACATATTAACACTATCTTATATTCTAGTCGATAAGCAGTTACCCGCCCACGCTCATCCAGTCTCAGCCCTCAGAACCGGCCGCTGCATTGAGCTTCAGCATTGGCCCGTCTGACAATGTGTTCCCGCAGGGCACCCATGATGAAACAGCTCAGATTACTTAAAAAATATAATATCAGCCACTTTGATTTTCCTCCAGGTCCTCTGCTGGCAACTGTACAGGCGGCCGCTCAGGTGGGTTCGCATAATATTCAGACCAGTCCAGCGGTGGCTTCTCCTGGCAATAAGCCATATTCGGGTCAGCTGCTTCTGCGGCATTTTTTCGCCTTAAAGACTCATCGCTGTACTCTACCTCACAGGTCGACATGACCTTATCTACAAAGTCGTCTACCCGTTTAATCACTTCGGGGGTGTTTCTACGTTCTATAGAAAAATACATAATCAGAAAATGCTCATTGGTTAATGGAAGTGCATGCAGATATATGCTCAGCCTTTCTTTCTTTGCGAAACTGATTCACATTAAAACACAACCATTCCATTATATGTTTTTATTTTCCAGTCTACGGGGCATTCATAATACTGCTTATACTGACCATCTTCATTTTCAGGGCCGTACCTTGTAGTCAGGCGCTCGTCTATTGCCTGCTCCATAATGGATTTATTAAATAATGAGCCTGACCGATCAATATGACAGATCATTGGCCGAAAACTAATTGAAGCCAGTTCATCATACTTCATAAAACCGGACTCCCTTAAACTCCAGCCTGTGGCTAAAGTTGAAAATGCGGGCACATCGATATCATCACGGTATACTTTTTTCTGATTTGTAATGGCCGAGAAATAATGCCGTGGATCATAGATATTGTAATCGGTGGTATCAATTTCATATGTCCCGCCCACCTGACTACGGGGGGGCACAATAAAACGCACCTTTGTACCCGAATAATCCATTTCAAAGGCTATATTTTCCCTGAAGGGGCCATTACTAATGCCAAACAGCTGTTTTAAAAAAGGCAATACACTCATTTTTAATTTGCCCTATGCAAAACCCTTGCGCGAAGCTAATAGTATTTTTACTCTTTCGCTAATTCCCGGCCCCTTGCCATGCAATGCATCGTATTTCTTTTTAGTGGCCGCTGAACCACCATCAACACCCGGAGCACATTTAACAACCTGGGCGAGCTAGTGTCGGCCTTAGTTTATGATAAGACGCTTTCTGATTAACCAGGCTAGTACGAAAGCTGTTTAACTGATTAAACAGGTATAAATAATGGTAATCTCGGCCTTTAAAGGACTGTAGCATGCCCATTTTGGCGGCGAGTGATTCATGGTAAAATACAGAGCAACCCACAGCATGGCTTCCAAAGCGCAGGTAATTTACGCCATCTATACACAGCAGGTTATTTTTTACATCGGCGGATAAAGTATTAAGTTTGGCGACAGCAGGTACTGGCATAATCATGTCCTTATAGTGTGGTTAGTTATGATAACTTATTATAATAATTTTTACGCACAATGCGCCTACCGCTTCAGCTTATGCATTGCAAGTATTTTTCAAATACTTCAATCACATTAGTACATAGTAATTAAATTAACTTACTAATAAGTCGGAAAGATAAGGATACTCGCAATTGAAAAGCGTCAGCCGCATGAATACGGATGCCGAGCCTACAGGGATGGTTTTACGGCGGCTTTTCAATTGTGGGTATCCTTATCTATTCGTTTCAGTAGTACCTGACTTACCGGATCATCACCCATCATAACTATTAGCATCATACCAGTACCACCAAAGGCATAAATTAATAATTCAATAGTACGGAATCAGGCACAGGCCTGGAGCATAGATGAGGTTATCAAACGACGGTGTCAACTATATAGCGGTTCTGCATTATCATAACGTTATTTAAAAGGCGCTTCACTGGGCAAGGAGCACCCCTACGGAGACTATGTCTGGCATTGCACCTTACCTTCCAGAAGCAGAAAGCAGCACTAATGTGCTACCATAAGATAAGCGGTAT
>UOFG01000010.1_pt1 | contig 29705 bp, 32 predicted proteins | sample 1988411 | NCBI WGS metagenome assembly UOFG01 (sample SAMEA4712194, study PRJEB27164) | hydrothermal vent metagenome | biome: marine basaltic hydrothermal vent biome; feature: marine hydrothermal vent; material: mineral | place: Pacific Ocean | collected 2011-06-14/2011-07-23 | depth 1689 m
GACCAGATTATTGACAGCAGCAAGGTTGAGGCGGGCAATGCATTAATTGGCATCGCCTCCTCTGGCCCTCACTCCAATGGCTACTCCCTGATACGCAAGGTGATCGAAGTAAGTAAAGCCGATCTGAGCCAGCCCTGTGGTGAGAAACACACATTGGGTGAAGCGCTGCTTGCCCCCACCCGTATTTATGTAAAAAGCATCCATACATTACTGCAACAAATTGATATTCACGCCATGTCACACATCACCGGCGGAGGGCTGCTTGAAAATATACCTCGGGTAATGCCTGAAAACACCCGTGCTCAAATTGATGCCAGCAGCTGGCAACTGCCAGACGTATTTAAGTGGTTGCAGCGCGAAGGCAATATTGAAATGCAGGAAATGTACCGCACCTTTAACTGTGGCATCGGCATGGTGCTGGTGGTTAATGCAGAAGATGTGGACAATGCCATTGAGCTGCTCAACAGGGCGGGGGAGCGCGCCTGCAGACTGGGGGAAATCACCAGCTCTGCCGGAGCACCAGATGTAGTGATCAAATAGTTAATTCCAGAGAGCATCATCATTTCAAATAAACCCGCTTTAAATCTTGTTGTGCTCATTTCGGGCAGCGGCAGTAACCTGCAGGCAATTATCGAGGCCATTGCAACCAATGCTCTGCATGCCAGAATCAGCACGGTAATTAGCAATCGCCCTGATGCAAAAGGGCTGGAACGTGCGTGCGCGGCGGGGCTCAATACACAGTGCATTGACCACCGTGAATTTGAAAGCCGTGAAGCCTTCGACCAGCAGTTAATACAGAGCATAGATCAGCACCAGCCTGACCTGATCATATTAGCCGGTTTTATGCGGATTCTTACACATGATTTTGTCTCACATTACGCCTCGCGCATGCTCAACATACACCCTTCGCTATTACCTGAATTTAGAGGCCTCAACACCCACCAGCGAGCACTGGATGCCGGAGTGAAGCAACATGGGGTGAGCATTCACTATGTGAGCAATGAACTCGACGGCGGCCCTCTGGTCTTACAGGCAGTCATTGATGTCTGCGCCGATGACAGCCGAGAATCATTACAGCAGAAAATACATTTGCAGGAGCATGTTATTTACCCTATGGTCATTGAGTGGATAGCACAATGCCGCCTTGAAATAACCGACGAGCAAATCTATCTGGATAAACAGCCACTCAAACAGCCGTTAAAGTGGGTTAACAATAAACTCGTAAACTGAATTATTACCCTGAAACAAGCATATTGAACACAATCATAAAAATTCTCAGTAGCCTGCTGTTCAGTCTGCTGGCATGTAACCTTTTTGCCGCAACAGACTTCAGACTGCCCCCCGATCACCAGAGTCGCTACCGTGTAACCGCCTATGGCACGCATGTAGGGACGCTGCATAATCAGCTTAATACACAGAAGGGTGAAATCAACTACACATCTAAAGCTACTGCAACCGGGCTTGCTTCCTGGATTGTCGGCGAAACAGTCACAGAAACCAGCATATTAAACTGGCCGAACGAGCAGAACACCGGTATTCCTCAACAGAAAAGCTACCGATTTTACCGTGGAAAAAAATACAGAAAAAACCAGAATATGACATTTAAACAGAGTGATAACGCGACCACCCTTATAGAAGGCCGCTACAAAAACAGATCATATTCACTTGAATCGCAGCAGCTCGTCTGGAGCAGAGATCTTATACCTTTATTGATGAGCAGTGATTTACAGCTTAATCATCATAAAACCAGTGGCCGCTTCCACATTACCGACAAAGGCAACCTGAATGACTATACCTACACGCTGGAAAAAAACGAAGAGATAAGCTTTAACGACAAAACCTTCCCCACACTGAAGTTTATGATTAAAAAGCAGAATAGCCAGCGCATATCGTATGTCTGGCTATCAAAAGCACACTATTATCTGCCACTGAAAATTGAACAATATAAAAAAGGCGAGTTAAAAGGTAGTATGCAAATAAAAAACATCACGTTCACTCACAAAGCCTCTAAAAATGACTGAACCACACAATGAAGACGACTGGGTTAGCAAAACACAGCGAAAAAAAGACTGCGACGATGTTCTCCACCTGGGCGAACGACTGCTTGGCCTGAGCAAGGAGGATTTATCTCAGATACAGATGGAAGACACGCTGATGCATGCCATAGAAGAAGCGCAGCGCATGAAATCCCACGGTGCGCTTAAGCGCCAGAAACACTATATTGCAAAAATAATGCGCACCATGGACACCGAGGGTCTGACCCGCCAGCTACAGCGCACATTGCATAAACACGACATTCACAATGCCCGCTTTAAGCGCATGGAAAAATGGCGTGATGCCATGCTTGAAGGCGGCGATAAGAGTATAAATGCTTTTATTGAACAATATCCTCATGGCGAAAGGAATCATTTGCGCCAGCTGGTGCGTAATGCAAAAAAAGAAGCTCAGGCCAATAAGCCTCCGACAGCATACCGGCAAATTTTTAAATATATACGTGAAATAGCCGATCAGACGGATGACGCTGATCAGGTTCCGTAGGGACACCCACAAGGGATGCCCCTACGGGATAAAAACACCTGTAATTTCAGATTTAACGAATCTGTTCTAATATCCATCTGGCGAAAAATGCATAAAATCTTTTTGCCAGCCTTTTATTTCACCACCCCATTTTAAACCGATACCCTTAAGATTTTTAACAATAATATCCGATGGCGTTAAACTCATCGGGTAGCCTTTTACCCAACGCCCCCCTTTTCTCAGTCTGCACGCGGGAGTAAATTTCAGGCATTTATCATAAAGACCATTATAAGCTGAGTTTATATCTATGGCGATGCCAAACGAATGATGACTAAACGCCGTTCTATTTCCCATACTGTCTACCTTTCCTCGTGTTAAACCCACTCTATAACCAACCACTGTTTCTATTTTTTTCCCACTGTCCATTGCATTTATCAGGGCACTTTCTATTTTTCGGTACATTTTTTTACACACTTTAAAGGGCTTAACCCCTCGCAAAACAAGCTCTCTCTGATCCTCTTCACATACGCTACAGGCTGTTATTTTATCTCGCTCAAATGCCTGTAATTCACTGTAGCGATGACTCACTCTGTGATAATTAGTCACCGATTTAGTATTAACATTCCATGCATACGTTGAGTAACTGCACATTTTAGTCTCTGCACACAGGCTGAGTAAGGGGGCAAGCAGGAGGTATAACGTGATTGCTTTTGAAATTACAGGCATATTATTTATGTACCGCCAGTTACTAATGAATCGGTAAGACAGGTGATAGCGGGTAGCAAATACCATTTTAGATATTTCTGCACACATATTACTGATTTTTCCAGGTTAAACAAGCCATCGATACAGGGGCTGATGATAATATTCTACACCCGTTTGAATGAGTAAAAAGCGACCAGTAGAAAACGCCCCATACGAAGCAAGCTTAATCCTGTAAAAACTCACTGCTCACAGAAGTCAGCGCAAGTTCCTGATTTTTCCAGATTAATCGCTGAATGGCTGACATTTTTCATCATAATTCGTCTCATATCATCATCACTCAGCACTGGCATCCGCCCCCATAAACCAGTAACATAAGCCCCCTGGTTTATTACTATCTGCACCCCCATATTATGGCCCGAAAATCACTATTAAACTTTGAAAAGGCCATGTCTCAGCTCGAAGAGCTTGTCGAAGACATGGAACAGGGAGACTTACCCCTTGAAGAGGCGTTAAAGCACTTTGAAAAGGGTATTGCTCTGGCAGCCAACTGCCAGCAGGCACTCACCAAAGCGGAGCAAAAAGTCACTCAGCTGATTGAAAAAAATGCCCGGTTGCTGGAAGAACCTTTCCAGATTGATGAGTAGTAATGCCTGAAGATTTACAGTTTAAGGCATCACTGGCCACATTCTGTAAGCGTGTTGATCAGCATTTAAGCCGCTGGTTACCAGAACCCGTTGAACCCGTATCGCGTATCCAGCAGGCCATGCGCTATTCTGTTATTGGCGGCGGCGGCAAACGCGTGCGCCCGATCATGGTTTATGCTTCCGGGATGGCACTGAATGTTACGCCCGAACAACTGGATGCCTGTGCCTGCGCCGTTGAAATCATTCATGCATACTCACTCATTCATGATGACCTCCCCGCAATGGATGACGATGATCTGCGCCGTGGACGACCCACCTGCCATAAGGCATTTGATGATGCTAGCGCAATTCTTGCCGGTGATGCCTTACAGGCACTGGCTTTTGAGGTGCTGGCCGCCGACTCAGCCATGCAGGCCAGTGCTACAGACAGAATTGAGATGATAAAATTACTCGCCCAGGCCAGTGGTTCTCTGGGCATGGCCGGTGGCCAGGCCATTGATCTGGCAGCGGTGGGCAAATCGCTCACACTGGATGAGCTGGAGAACATGCACTGTTTAAAAACCGGCGCACTGATTCGTGCCAGTGTTTTACTGGGAGCCATGTGCTGCCCTGATGTGCCAGACACTAAACTAAATGCCCTGGACACCTATGCCCGATGTGTGGGCCTTGCATTTCAGATCCATGATGATGTGCTTGATGTGACAGCAGATACCCTGACACTGGGCAAGCCACAGGGCTCGGATATTAAGCAAAACAAACCCACCTACCCTGCTCTGCTGGGATTACAGGGCGCAATAGACAGAGCACAGGAGCTACACCACCGCGCAATAGATGCACTGGAAATTTTTGATGCATCAGCAGATACGCTTCGCCAGTTATCTGCCTATATTGTTGAGCGCGGACACTGAGACCCCATTATGACTGAAGCCACACCCACGTTTGCTCTTTTGCAAACCATTAATTCCCCTGCCGATGTACGCGCACTAAATGAAAACCAGTTAACGGTTTTGGCCAGCGAACTGCGTGAATTTATTATTCAGTCGGTTGCACAAACGGGCGGGCATTTATCTGCCGGTCTGGGAACGGTTGAACTCACACTGGCACTGCACTCTGTATATAATACCCCCGTTGACAGGCTAATATGGGATGTCGGACACCAGTCATACCCACACAAAATCATCACTGGGCGACGCGACAGAATGAATAGCATACGCCAGCACGGTGGGCTTTCCGGATTTCCAAAGCGCAGTGAAAGCCCCTACGACACATTTGGTGTAGGCCACTCCAGCACCTCCATTAGCGCGGCTCTGGGCATGAGCCTGGCCGCCAGCCTGCAAGGTAAAGAACAGAAAACCGTGGCCATTATTGGCGATGGCGCGATGACAGCAGGTATGGCATTTGAAGCCCTCAATCATGGCGGAGATACCGATGCCGATGTGCTGGTTATTTTGAATGACAATGATATGTCCATATCGAAAAATGTTGGCGCACTCTCACGCCGCCTCTCTAAAATTCTCTCCGGTAAAATGTATTCCACTATGCGCAGTGGCTCACAGCGCGTACTGGAAAAAATTTCCATGTGGGATCTGGCGCAGCGCACAGAAGAACATGTGAAGGGCATGGTGATGCCCGGCACCCTGTTTGAAGAGCTGGGGTTTCATTACTATGGTCCGGTCGATGGACACGATATACCCACCCTGATCACCATGCTAAAGAACCTGCGCGCCCAGAAAGGCCCTCGCCTGTTACATATTGTGACCCAGAAAGGCAAGGGATACCGGCCCGCAGAGGAAAACCCCTGCCTGTATCATGGGCTGGGCAGCTTCGATCCGGAAACCGGTGATAAGCTCGATAAATCATCTGGCAAACCCACTTACACGGAAATTTTTTCTAACTGGGTTTGCGAAATGGCCGAGCAGGATGAAAAACTGGTGGCGATTACACCGGCGATGTGTGAAGGCTCGGGGCTGGTAGATTTTTCTCAGCGCTTTGCCGATCGCTACCACGATGTAGGCATTGCGGAGCAACATGCGGTGACACTCGCCGCCGGCATGGCCTGTGAAGGCATTAAACCAGTTGTCGCAATATACTCTACTTTCCTGCAACGCGCCTACGATCAGCTAATCCATGATGTCGCCATTCAGAACCTGCCCGTGCTCTTCGCCATTGACCGCGCGGGCCTTGTCGGCGCTGATGGCCCCACACATGCTGGCAATCTGGACTTAAGTTACCTGCGCTGTGTGCCCAATATGCTGATTATGACACCCGCCGATGAAAATGAATGCAGGCAAATGCTCACCACCGGCTTTCATCACAGTGGGCCAGCAGCCGTGCGCTACCCCCGAGGCCAGGGGCCGGGAACCCCGGTCGATAAGACATTAACCCCGATTCCTGTAGGCCAGGCCCTGCTCAGCCGACAGGGCGATAAAATCGCCCTGCTCGCATTTGGCAGTATGCTGGGCGAAGCACTGATAGCAGCAGAGAAAATAAATGCCACTGTGGTTAATATGCGCTTTGTAAAGCCACTGGATGCACAGATGCTGCGCTCCGTTTGCGCCACCCATGAATTACTCGTGACCATTGAAGAGAATGTTATTGCGGGCGGCGCGGGCAGCGGTGTGAATGAATGGCTACAGGCCAGCCAGATTAACCTCCCGGTGATTAACCTTGGCCTGCCAGACCACTTTGTGGAGCATGGCAGCACCCGTGAACTATTATCTGACTGCGGACTTGATGCAAACGGCATTTTAAGCGCTATCTCCAGACAGATGAAGAATGTTTGAGCCTTGCCCAGCAGCCGCTAGCGTCGCTGGTTATTTTCAGGGCCTGTGCAGGACAGCCTTTAACCTGGAAAAATCAGCCACCTGTCCATTAACTTATGGGCAGCAGAGCTTACCCTCACAAATACTCTATTTAATTACCGCGCTTATAGGTTTAAGATACCTTGCCTGTTAAAATCGTTACAGGTAAAATCTCCGCTTTATGCGTAATTTAATAACCCAATCACCAAAGAGCTGAGCATAACTTAAAACTCCCAACTCAATATGGCAGCAAAATACACACTTAAAATCGTTACAGACTTCGCTTCGGCTCATACCCTCAGGGGATATCCGGGGGCCTGTAGCCAAATGCACGGTCATAACTGGAAGGTAGAGCTTGAAGTGGAGTCCACCCAGCTCAATGAAATGGGTATGGCGATAGACTTTAAGGCGATAAAGAAAGCCACTATTGACGTGTGCGACCTGCTGGATCACCGCTACCTGAACGAAATTGAGCCCTTTACCGAAATAAACCCGACCGCTGAAAATATAGCCGCCTGGATTTACCATGAAACCGCAAAAAAGCTTAACACAAACGCACTGCGCGTTAGCGCCCTCACACTGTGGGAAACTGAACGTGCCTGTGTCCGATATAGCGAAGAGAATACATAAATGACTGATGCTAACAGCATACCTGATGTACAAAACAGCCATGACAAACGCCACATTGCAATTAACAAGGTCGGCATTAAGGATATTCGCCACCCCGTTCAGGTAAAAGATCGCTCGGGAAAGGTGCAGCACACGGTCGCCAATTTCAATATGTATGTCGATCTCCCACACCAGTTCAAAGGCACCCACATGTCGCGCTTTGTGGAAATTCTTAATAGCCACGAACATGAAATTACGGTTAAATCATTGCGTGAAATGCTCTCTCAGATGACCGAAAAACTGGATGCCGAAAACGGCCACATAGAAATGAGCTTCACCTATTTCGTCAATAAAAAAGCCCCCGAATCTGGTGTTGAAAGCCTGCTGGACTATGAGGTCACTTTTTATGGCGATCGGGTAAACAACAAAAACTCAGTTACCGTCAAAGTGGTTGTACCGGTTACCAGTCTGTGCCCCTGCTCTAAAAAAATATCTGCATATGGCGCGCACAACCAGCGTTCACATGTCACCGTCAATGTGAAAGCCGATAATTTTATCTGGATTGAAGATTTAATTGATATTGTAGAAGGGGAAGCATCCTGTGAACTGTATGGTCTGCTGAAACGCCCTGATGAAAAATATGTAACTGAACGGGCCTATGATAACCCCAAGTTCGTTGAAGACATGGTGCGAGATGTCGCCGCGCGCCTAAATACCGATGAGCGTGTGCGCTCTTATACGCTTGAATCGGAAAACTTCGAATCCATTCATAACCATTCAGCTTATGCATTAATTTCGCATGACAAAGACATTTAGAATAAAAAACTCATCTTTTCTGAAACCATAAAAGATATTCGCGCAGGGAGTGCGCAACCTGAATAAACAACACCGGGTTTATTCGAACTCCGCTGCCTCGACTTCGAGTTTAACCAGGCTAATATGCTTGCCCAGCTCCTCTTTAAAACCATCCCATCCCTTATATCTACTCAGGGCCGCTTCAATCTCTGGTTTCATCTCAAAGTCTTCCATACCCGCTTCATTTAACAGACTCACCTGTTTGTAGAGTGTTTCAAAATACGCTTTTTGCATCTGCACTATTTTAATATCACCCGACGCACCATGCCCTGGCACATAATGCTTTAGTTTTAAAGCAACCGCTTTCTCCATGGCCTTTATGCTATCTCGAAAGCTGCCATCGTCCATGCGCATTATTCTCTGATTAGCCGCATTATCACCGGTAAACAGGGTGGAGCCCTCCACATACTCAATCATAATATCGGTATTACTGTGTGCAATGCCCACAGAATGAATAGCAAAAGTTTTCCCCGCCACTTTTATCTGCTCACCATCGCTCATCGCTATATCTGGAAAGGCTATTTTCGTGCCTTTAGTGGCTCCTGCCGTCATTTTTTTCATTCTCTCTATCCATGTCTGAGCAGCCCCCGCTCTGGCCTTTTCTATCATTCGCGGGTCAGCAATAATTTTTACCGCTGGATATTTCTGTCGGATAGCATCATTTCCCAACCAGTGATCGCCATGAATGTGTGTATTGAAAATATGCGATACCGGTTTATCCGTATGCTTTTTAATTTCACGCAACACCATTTCACCAGTTTCCTGGCTGGTGCCCGGATCAATCACCACAACACTTTTCCCTGCAATAATAAATGCCGGATTATTCATAAAACCACGATTCTCAGCATTGGGAAGCTCACGTGGCCCATGAATAACATAAACACCTTCGTTTATTTTATCCGCTGTAAAACGGTTAAAGTATTCATGAGAATAAGCATTAACAGAAAGCGACACAAAAATAAGAATAGAAAATATTTTTTTCACAAAATACTCCAGATAAATAGAATAAAATTGAACATTGTTAGTGATTAGTCAAAAGCAGGACGCTGGCTGTTTTTCAGACATATAAACCTCGTGCGATTCATTTATGACTCATCGCCGAGATCAACACTCAAAAAACGCAGGACTAATTACAATCCGCTTTCTTTGCAGGTTCAGGAAGCTGCATTGCACCACTGGTATCTGGAGCGGTTAAACGCGGCGGTATTTCAAGCTCGCCCACCGAGTGCGCATCCATATACTGCGCACGCTCTTCACCATCTGAGCTACAGGCACTCAGAAAAACAGATGTGCTGAATATAAACAGCGCCATTACAAATGATCGATTTAATAATTTCATTACACTACATCTGCCTTGCGCATTGCCTGGCGCAGCGTTTCATGGTATTGCTCTGACAAGCGAGTCATGGGTAAACGAATACCCTCAGGTATCATGCCCAGCTCTTCCAGCACCCACTTAACCGGGATAGGGTTAGCCTCTACAAACAGGTCATTATGCAGGCCCGTTAATGGCTGATTAAGCGCCTCAGCTTTTTCTCTCTCACCACTTAATGCGGCCTCACACATCTCAGCCATCGCCGCAGGTACAATATTACTGGTTACCGAGATCACGCCATTGCCTCCCTGTAACATAAATTCTGTGCCGGTTTCATCATCCCCGGAGTATATATCAAAATTATCACCACAAAGCTCCCGTATCTGAGCTAAGCGCGACAAATCACCGGTCGCCTCTTTTATACCAATAATATTCGATACCTGCGCCAGCCGTGCAACCGTCTCAGGCAACATATCACAGGCTGTGCGCCCTGGCACATTATAGAGTATCTGAGGTATTGGCACCGTTTGCGCAATCAGCTTATAATGAAGGTACAGGCCTTCCTGTGTCGGCCTGTTATAATAGGGTGTTACCAGCAAGCACGCATCGGCACCTGCTTTAAGGGCACACTTTGTAAGGCTAATGGCCTCCGTGGTCGAATTAGCCCCGGTACCCGCAATCACCGGTATGCGGTTATTCACCATTTCTACGCTGCGCCTGATCACTTCACAGTGCTCTTTTTCATTCAGTGTTGCAGACTCACCCGTCGTTCCCATAGAAACAATAGCCGTAGTACCACACTTAATATGAAATTCAAGCAAGCCACTTAAACTGTCAAAATCAACCGATCCATCAGTGTGCATAGGTGTGACCAATGCCACCATACTGCCACGAAACATGTTTGATGCCCTTTGCGTGTTTTCTATTTTCAGATAAAACATAACGCTCCAGCCCCCCGGCTATAACGCCATATTTACGTTAAACCCGGTTAGACTGATGCCGATACGATAAAACTCAGAATGTAGCTCTGAGCCAGCCAGAAATAGTACTTGCCAACGCTATTTTTTACAAGCCAAACAGTACGCATAGCGCTGTTTATTATGTTCATTTGATGATACTTTAATATCATCCAGCAGAATTATCTAAAAAAGAGGCCCTATGAACCCATCATTAGTCATTACCGCCATTGGCAAAGACCGCCCGGGCATTGTGAATGAGCTCACCGAAGCCCTGTTAAATGCCCAGCTAAACATTGAAGATAGCCGCATGAGTGTACTGGGCGGCGAATTTGCCGTGATGTTGCTGGTCACCGGTAGCAAAACCTCAATAAGCGCAATAGAGCAAAATAAGGATGCCCTGTCAAACTCACTGAATTTAAACCTGCTAATAAAAGCAACCTCCAGTCAGCCTGATACCACAGGGTACAGCCGCTATAAAATTACCGTTCATGGCATGGATAACCCGGGCATCGTTCATAAACTGGCTCATTATCTTTCACAGCAGAGCATTAACATCGTCAATATGCAAACTGAAAGCCGCCACGCACCGCACACCGGTACGCCGCTGTTCAGCGTCCATATGCAGGTAGATATTCCGACCCGCCATGAAATTAATCATGTACAGGACGAATTTTGCAACATTTGTGATGAGCTGAATATGGATGCCGAATTTGAATCTGAAAGCTCATAACCGCTCGCCCATTAGCATATTCTACTTACCCCCACCCACCACACCCCCGGAGAGAAACAACGATGCCTGTCACCATAAACAAAAAAGTACCTGCCTTTAGCGCTGCCGCCAGCGGTGATCAGACGCTCAGCCTGAAAGATTTCAGGGGCAGAAACCTGATCCTCTACTTTTACCCTAAAGATAACACCCCCGGCTGCACTCAGGAAGGCCAGGACTTTCGAGATAACTACAGTAAGTTCAAACGCGCTAAAACCGTGGTGCTGGGTGTTTCCAGAGACTCGGTTAAAGTGCATGACGGGTTCAGGGCAAAACATGCGTTTCCCTTCGATCTGCTATCAGACCCTGAGGAGACACTGTGTAAACTGTTTGATGTCATTAAACTGAAAAAAAATTATGGCAAAGAATACATGGGCATTGAACGCAGCACCTTTTTAATCGATTCTATGGGCATTTTAAGAGAACAATGGAGAGGCGTAAAAGTAAAAGGCCATATTGATGAGGTCTTAAATGCAGCTAAACAGCACAAACCTGAATAGCAGAGAACGAGCATTTACCAGCAGGGCAGGCATGACCCCTGCTCATAGAATATGTAAAGCTGGAAAAATAGCCCGCTTTCAGGCCCTGACAAAAGAATTTTCAGGCCATAACCGTGATTCTACATGAGAATCATTTGCATTCGCATTATCGCTATGTATAATACCCCACATTACCTGGAACTTATTCCTGTTTTGATGTGGAGATTTACCTGAATGAACACACGCACCTGCCTGAAAGCGGCTTTTGCCAGCACCCTTTTACTGATATCAACTTCCGCGATATCTTCTGATAGTGAAGATATGCAACAACAGATAGATGCATTAAAGGCCGAAAACAAGCTCATTATGGAACGCCTTGATGCATCAATGGATCTGATTGAATCAAATACCGGCCATGGAGATAACGGCGGACATGGCTCCAGCGGCAAAACCACGATCGGTGGCTATGGCGAGCTTCATTACGCCAGCCTGGACAGTGGTAAAGAGATTGATCTGCACCGATTTATTCTTTTTCTGGGTCACGAATTTTCAGACAGGATCCGGTTTTTCTCTGAGCTGGAAGTAGAGAACGCCGCTGTGGATACTAATGGCGGTGAGGTAGCGCTTGAACAGGCTTATATTGAGTTTGATGTCGCCGAGTCCACCTCCATACGCGCAGGAGTGCTATTAGTGCCGATGGGCATTATCAATGAAACTCATGAACCACCCACCTTTTATGGCGTTGAGCGCAATAATATCGAGAAATTCATTATTCCCTCCACCTGGCGTGAAGGTGGGGTGAGCATTACCGGTCAACTGGCTCAGTCTTTCAGCTACGACGTGGCGCTACATTCGGGCCTGCAAACTTCATCTGCCAGCGACTACGCTATTCGTTCTGGCCGCCGGGCAGTACGCGAAGCCCCGGCAGAGGATCTGGCATTAACGGCACGACTAAAATGGACAGGCATTGCAGGGCTTGAAATTGGCGGTGCCATCCAGCAGCAGAGCGACATAACACAAAGCACAGACGCAACTGCAGGCTCAGCAACCCTGATTGAAACCCATACGGTCTGGCAGGTACAGAAATTTGCTGTCCGCGCACTCTATGCCAGCTGGAATCTGGAAGGCGCAGGCCCTGCAAGCGTAGGTGCTGATAAGCAAAGCGGCTGGTATATTGAACCCGCCTATAAACTTAATGAGAAATGGGGCTTATATGCTCGGCAAAGCAGCTGGGACAACCAGGAGAATAGTAACAACGATACCGAAAGCACGCAGACAGACTTCGGCTTTAGCTACTGGCCCCATGAAGATGTTGTCATAAAGGCCAACTACCAGCTACTGGACAGGGCCGGTGTGAATAATGACGGTTTTATGCTGGGAGTCGGTTACCAGTTCTAATGCAAAAAACCTGTGAATGCTACACGCTGGATATGCTCCAGAATCAGTATTTGGCACTCACAGGTTTCTCACCCCTTCAACAACTGGTATGATGCGCCACCATGTTTTTTACCCGCATTTTTTTCATCAGCTTATGGCTAATACACCTACCTGCATCTGCCGGTGGTCAGTACCTTGAGCCAGCTGAATTTATTAGCCAGAGCTTTTCAAAGCCGACACCTAAAGCCAGAGCACTGTGGCTTACCCGGGAACAACGCGAAAATATTAAGAAAATACTGGCTCACGACTTCAGAAAACTGCGCCTGAGATACTGGCGCAACGACAGCAAAACAGCCTGGATACTCAATGAAACGGGAAAAGACAAACCCATTACAATTGGCGTTATTATTAACAGCGGAAAAATCGAACGCATTAAAGTACTGACTTTCCGTGAAAGTCGAGGCAGTGAAATCCGCCATGATTTTTTTACCCGCCAGTTTGATCAGGCCACTTTAGAAGACAACTTAAAACTGGATCGACATATTGATGGCATTTCAGGTGCCACATTATCGGTTAGAGCCATGACCAAAATATCACGTATTGCACTGTATCTGGATCAGCAGATTGTCAGCCCGCCGGTGAAACACCTGAAATGACTCGTCACCACAAAAAAAAATTTCCCGCTTTTTTATGGCACCGACGCCTGGGGCTGCTACTGGTCGCCTTTATAATCATGCTGGCCGTCACCGGCATTATGCTTAACCATACAGACGATCTACAACTGAGCCATCACAGGGTGAATAATGCGCTTGTTCTCAGCCTGTATGAAATCAACCCCGGGCAGCCCCCCATAAGCTACCGCACGAAACAGCATGTGATTAGCCAGTGGGATCACCAGATTTATTTCGACAACAGAAAATTGCTCAACGACAGTCAACAGCTCAGAGGCGTTATCAACACCGCCGATATCATCATTGCTGTACTCTCTCAGGATGTGCTTTTACTCAGCCCCGAAGGACAGCTCATTGATCGCTATGCAATGGATCATACACTGGAGAAACAGACAGAAATAGAACACATAGGTCTCTTTCAGAATCAGGTTATCATTAAAATGATGGATCAGAGCCTGTGGCAGGCTGATGAAGACATTATTAACTGGCAGGTCACTGGTTTAAAACATATAGAATGGGCAGCGCCGGTACAACTAAGCAGCGCACTAGAAGAACAGCTACTTAAACAATACAGAGGTGAGGGCCTGCCACTGGAGCGCATTGTACTGGATATTCACAGCGGTCGAATTTTTGGCATTATCGGTGTTTATTTAATGGACATCGCCGCACTGATCATGATTTTTTTAAGCCTGAGCGGATTATGGATGTGGTGGAAACGAGGCTTAAAACAGCGAAATAAACAACCCCGCAAAAAAAAAGATTATTCATAAATCTTACTGGAATGGATACCCGATAGTAAATACAAAAAGACCAGCTGCATTAATTTTACATATTAATTTTACATATTAGTTTTACCGGATTCAGCTAGCCTTTTCGGTACTGACTGATTTTTTAAAACCCAGCACCAGCAGAAAAACTGCTGCAAAACTAATTAACAGGTAATTTCCCCACAGCACATAAGGTGTGCCACCCTCATACCCCTGCACATCCAGTGTAAGCACTTCACGCTTAAACTGTGCCGACATGGCCAGCACATTACCTTTTGGTCCAATCACAGAGGACACCCCGGTATTGGTTGCCCGCAATAAAGTGCGCCCGGTTTCCAGCGCTCTCATTCTGGCTATCTGGTGATGCTGCCAGGGCTCGGGGGAGTCTTCAAACCAGGCATCATTACTCACATTCACCAACATCGTGGCTTCGGGCAAATCTCGTAATATATCTCGATCAAATGCATCTTCAAAACAAATACTCACACCGATAACCTGCCCTGCGGCTTTAATTAATGGCTGTTCAGCTTCGCCATTTTCAATATCAGACATGGGGATATTCACCCACTGTGAGAAAAAGCCCAGCAGGGGCCTAAATGGAAAGTACTCGCCCAACGGCACCAGATGGCGTTTTTTATATAACTGCTCATCCAGTGTAATCACCGAATTATAATAACGCCTCGTCTGCTGGTTGCGCACAAACACACCTAACAACACATCGGTACTGTTTTTTTCTGCTTCTACGCGCAGCTCTTTTAAATAAGCTGACATGCCTTTACGAAACCCTGGCAGTGCAGTTTCTGGCCAGACAATTAAATCACTTTGCCAGTTTTTCTGCGTTAGCTCACGATACATTTGCATCGTTGGCCAGCGATTCGCGCGTTTCCACTTTTCAGCCTGTGCAATATTTCCCTGCATCAAACTGGCTTTTATCGGTTTGCCCACCGGCTGAGTCCATTGAACAAACCCCAGCAAAAAACCACTGGCATAAATACCCATTACCAGAGGCAGGCTAATTTTATAAAATACACTTTTTGCATCTATTTTTAATAATGATACCGCCAGCAAACCCGCGATAATAGCCGCCGCCAATCCCACACCCAGGCTACCGGTTAATGGCGCAAAACCGGCAAGCGGCGTATCGATATGTGCTATGCCCGTCTGCACCCAGGGAAACCCTGTTAGAATATACCCACGCAGCCATTCAAAAATCACCCAGCCTGTTGGGTAAACCAGCACCAGCATTAACAGAGGAGATGTTTTAATGTGTCGGTTTATCAGATACATTGAGAATGCGGGGAACAGAGCAAGAACAGCGGATAATAAAACAATGGTTAGTACGGCTATTGGTGCAGGCATACCCCCATGAAAATGCAGGCTATAAAAAAGCCAGTGTATGCCGTGAACAAACCAGCCCAGGCCAAAGAAAAAACCTCGTCTGAATGCAATCGCGGGGCTTTGTTCAAGGCAGATTAAAAACAGATACGCCAGCAATGGAAACTGTAACCAGAAGAGCCCGTATGGTGCAAAGCTAAATGGCAGCAGCAACCCACAGACAAAGGCAATAATTTCTAATAAGTGGTACGGTTTTTTTTCTAACGGATACGGCATTAACATTTTATTATTGATACTTTAAATTATTAATAAGCGGTTGAAATGAATACCGGTTATTCATCACAGGAAAACAGATAGCAAACTCGGATGCGGTGACTTTACAGTAGCGTTGCCCAGAACCACTACAGTTTTTTACTCTGATACCTGCGCGGCTTCTTTCACCGGTTCAGCTAATACAACCAGCTGCACATGTTTAATTCGACGACTATCGGCACTCATTATTTTAAACTGATACTGATCCACCGTAATCATTTCTCCGCGCTGCGGCATATGTCCCTGGTATTTCATCAGCATGCCTGCCAGTGTATCAGACTCTTCTTCATTAAAGTTGCTGTGAAAAAATTCGTTAATTTCCTCAATCGGCGTGAGTGCCTTAATGGAATAGCGGCTCACTCCCATACGACGAATATTACCCACATCCTCCACATCATGCTCATCATCTATCTCACCCACAATCTGTTCCAGCACATCTTCAATGGTTACCAGACCGGCCACACCACTGTACTCATCTACCACAATTGCCATATGATTACGACTGGCCCTGAACTCTTTTAACAACACATTCAGGCGCTTGCTTTCCGGCACGAACACCGCCTGTCGCAGCACATCTTTTATATCAAACTCTTTACGACTCTCTACATCCACGTAACGCAATAAATCTTTTGCCAGCAACACGCCGACTATTTCATCCCGGTTTTCACCAATAACGGGAAAACGCGAGTGGCCTGAATTATTAACCACCGGCAGCATATCTTCATATAATGTCTCCTCTTCCAGCACAACCATATGAGAGCGTGGAATCATAATATCACGCACCCGTATTTCAGATACCTGTAATACACCTTCAATCATGCTAAGCGCATCAATATCCAGTAACTCACGCTTCTGGGATGCCTGCAAAATCTCTACCAGTTCCTTTCGGTTTTGTGGCAGTTCCAGAAAAATTCGGCTGAGTTTTTCTGTTAGACTCAATTTCGAGTCCTGTAGAGAAGTATCATTCATGATTTTTTTCCACCATTAAGGGTTCAATGGGTTCAGGTGTTCTAATCTGGTAAGGGTCTGCAAAACCAAGCTGGTGCATAATGCGCGTTTCAAGCCACTCCATTTCCTCAGCTTCATCATCTTCTATATGATCGAAACCCTGTAAATGCAACATACCATGCACAACGATATGCGCCCAGTGAGCCAGCCGAGGTTTACCCTGCTGGCGAGCCTGCTGCTCAACAATTTCTGCGCAAATGGCCAGATCTCCGAGCAACGATTGCGCTATTAAAGCACGCTCTTCACTTTCCTCGGCTGAGACGACTTCATCATCCATGCATAAATCAGCACCCTGCAACGTACCCACCTGCATAGGAAATGACAGCACATTGGTGGGGGTATTTTTTCCGCGATAATCGCGATTAAGCTGCTGACTTTCCTGCGCGCTCACAATGCGCAGGCCTAAAACAGGCTCGTCCCTCGCCGCCCCCTGCCATGCGGCCTGAACCCAGGCACACAGTTTGTCTCTCGGCGGAGGCTCCTCTATCACCGCTGGGGGTTCCCCGGCCGGGTTATCGGCCAGATTATCGCCCACATCATCTGCAATTTGTACGTCTACCTGAACGGTCATTATTATTTTTCTATCCTGGCATTATCATTAGACAGCTTTGCCTCATGTGCATCGTAGGCCTTCACAACACGCTTCACCATGGGGTGGCGCACCACATCACGTGGGTCAAAAAACGTCATGGAAATTTCATCAATATTTTTTAGCACTTCAACTGCATGGCGCAGGCCTGATCCCGTACCTCCGGGCAGATCAATCTGCGTGACATCACCGGTAACAACAGCCGTGGAGCCGAAGCCAATCCGTGTTAAAAACATTTTCATCTGCTCACGCGTGGTGTTTTGCGCTTCATCTAAAATAATAAAAGCATCATTCAATGTTCGCCCACGCATATACGCCAGTGGTGCAATCTCTATTACACTGCGCTCAATCAGCTTTGCCACCCGCTCAAAGCCCATCATTTCATAGAGCGCATCATACATGGGGCGTAAATAGGGATCTATTTTCTGTGCCAGATCCCCCGGTAAAAAGCCCAGCCGCTCCCCGGCTTCAACGGCGGGGCGCACCAGCAATATTCTGCGCACACGCTCAGCTTCCAGCGCTTCCACCGCACAGGCAACCGCCAGATAGGTTTTGCCGGTACCCGCAGGCCCGATGCCAAAACTCAGATCGTGGGTCTGTATATTTTGCAGGTATTTCACCTGATTAGGGCCACGCCCCTTCACCAGCTCCTTGCGCAAACGCAGGCTCCACTGATTAGCATCCAGTTGCAGTTCATCATCCATCGCCTGCAAACCCGATTCCTGCAACTGCAAATGCACATCATTGGCCGTTAGCTGCGTTTTTTCAGTGCTGACATACAGGTTTTTAAGAATATCAGCCGCCATTTTAACATTCACCGCCTCACCAATTAACTGAAAGTGATGGTTACGGTTATTAACTTCCACCCCCAGGCGCTGCTCAATTTGCTGTAAATGCTCGTTCACAGGGCCACACAGATTCGCCAGGCGATCGTTGTCTGCGGGCTTAAAATCAATATCAATACTTTGTGTCATAAATTAATTATAGTTCTCTATGTATGAGGAATATTCAACTCACATCAGGCGCTCAGGCGAGCTCGATCAATTTCCGATAGCTCAATAAAATCGCCCTGTAATGAATTGCTAAATGCCGCCGTAATACGCACATCCACAAACTGACCCGTCAGACGTTGCCCACCATCAAAATTGACCACACGGTTATTTTCTGTGCGTGCGGCCATCTGCGCCGGGTCTTTTTTCGATGGACGCTCCACCAGCACGCGCTGCACGCTACCCACCATCGAAGTGGAAATAGCCGCCGACATTTCATTAATACGCTGCTGTAATCGAGATAAGCGCGTTTTTTTAATTTCCATCGGCACATTATCTTCCAGCGAAGCTGCGGGGGTACCCGGGCGAGCCGAATATACGAAACTGAAGGAATGGTCAAACCCAATATCTTCAATTAACTGCATGGTTTGCTCAAAATCACCATCGCTTTCACCCGGAAAGCCGATTATAAAGTCTGATGAAAGCGATATACCGGGACGTGCCTCACGTAATTTGCGAATTTTTGATTTATATTCCATTGCCATATGGCCTCGCTTCATCGCTGCCAGCACTCTGTCTGAGCCACTTTGCACCGGCAAATGAACAAAACTTACCAGCTCCGGCACTTCGGCATAGGCCTGGATAAGAGAATCGGAGAATTCCACTGGATGGGAAGTAGTATATCGAATACGATCGATTCCCTCAACGGCTGCCACATAATGGATAAGTAGCGCAAGATCAGCTATTTCGCCGTCGTGCATTTCACCACGATAAGCATTGACATTCTGCCCCAGTAAATTGATTTCACGCACACCTTGCTGCGCAAGCTGCGCCACCTCAGTTAGTACATCATCAAATGGGCGGGATATTTCTTCACCTCGGGTATAAGGCACCACACAAAAAGTGCAGTATTTGCTACAACCCTCCATAATAGAGACAAAAGCGCTGGGGCCATCGGCCCTGGGTTCAGGCAAATTATCGAATTTCTCTATTTCCGGAAACGAGATATCCACCACCGGTTTATGATCAGAGCTCACCCCCTTAATCATTTCTGGCAGGCGGTGCAGAGTTTGCGGGCCAAACACTATATCAACGTGCGGAGCGCGCCTGCGAATAGCCGCCCCCTCCTGAGAAGCCACACAGCCACCCACACCAATCACCAGGCCTGGCCGCTGCTGTTTCCAGGTTTTCCACCTGCCGAGCAATGAAAACACCTTTTCCTGTGCTTTCTCCCGGATTGAACAGGTATTCAACAACAGAATATCAGCCTCTTCGGGGGTATCTACCTTTATGATTTCTTCGGATTCCGCCAGCACATCGTGCATTTTGGCAGAATCATATTCATTCATCTGACAACCAAAGGTTTTTATATAGAGTTTACGCACCATAGAGCCTGCTGTTCGTACAATTTATATTGTGGGGAAAGGTTAATTCTAACCCTAAACACCCATTCGGACAATGGGCCATAAGAGCGCGCAGTGAAGCAGCGGAGTTTTGATAAAATAGCCTTAAAAATCATATAGATAAAATCCTTCTCGAAATCTGCCTGAAAGTTGGACAGCTGTTTTTCGGCTAATGCGCGTACCAGTGCTACCTGCAGCACTTTTACCCACTAATTAACCAGAACAGGAAAATACAACAGGCATAAAAAAACCCGATAATCCTTACCGGGTTTTTTTACTTCCGATGCGCTAGTAAATACATGGCATCCTCCCTCCCCTGCTACTCCTGTAATACAATACTTTCTTCCTGATCCCTTTAATATCCCTGTTAATCCCTGTCCCCGGCATCCATGACTATGCCGCTTCTCCCTGATGTCCCTGTTGCTGTTACCTCCGTAATGTCCATGGTTGTATTATGAACGAGTGAATAATTATATCTATCAGCTGTTTCGGGTGCTTCACGTCAGGTTTATTATGCATAGCGTGTAAGGAAAAACCTGCATCCTCACAGGAGACTGACACGATCAATGGCTATAATCAGAACAATAAATATAAAATTTCGTATTTTTTTTGAGAACTGAGTGTATTCTGGATGTGTAAAATAAATTTTTATATACCTATAATTCTAGTACCTTAGCCACGCTGTTAAGACACATTTTCTATTGTTTAACAATTTATGCATAAGATGGTATGATGTTAATTATTCTGGATATCGGCTTAAGCTTACTGACAAAGAGAACACCCTTACAGCACACTGACAACAGGCGCAAAAAATGACTAAACCCACTATAATAACAGATGGAATAAAAAATTTAGTAAAGATACTGAAAAAACATGGAATGCCTGTTGATTTTATGGAATATGTTATAAAACGGGGTTATAAATTTCAGACAACCGATAAAACTAGTGAAAATTTATATAAGCAGAAAATAATAAATATAAATAAATACCCTGCAAAATATCTAAAAAACTTTAAACCTGATGATCATGAATTTAATGACCGTATTATTGATGATTTATACCATGAAATGACACACGCTTATTTTAGCTTACAGGGAATTAGAATCGGGAAACCCATCAACATTAAATCAAAACATTTTAAAAAGCATTTAAAACACAAACAAAATGCGCTCCGCACAATATCAAATAGCAGAAAGCACTATAATAACGCTCTTATATACCCTCGTAGAAACAATACGTTTATTACTGAAAAAGACAATCCTTTCGGAAAAAAAATAGAATTTGGTGATCTGGGACCATTATCAATACTCTTTACAAAACATCTAAATAATAATTCAACTCTAAATATATTGTCAATCCGTCGCCTTGCTGCTGAAGCATTTGCCGAATATACAGGCGAAAGAGCCCGGGCCTACTGGGGCGTATACGAAAAATTTCATTCTAGCATAAACGAGATAAAAAAAGAAAAATCTCCATATCCATCTGTATTAAAAATAGATCTTGAATATTACAGACCATATTTAATAAAAAGAGGAAAAGAATTCTCAGCTCAAATGCGAAAACTAAATCATGGTTATACTCTATCTGAACCTATGTCAGAATATTTAAACCTTTTATCTCTTGATTTATTACGACAGAACGACAGATTTGTTACGTGGGGCACTTTAACCCGTGTACCATTAGCGCTTAAAAATTTCTGCGATATAAAACTCCTGGAAAATAAAATTCATGCTGATTTCGGGAAAAATAAAAAACTGGAGGAACTGCGGATAAGGTATAATAAGCTGGTGCCAGCTAGCCTGAAGCAATTTAAAATATCGTTAGCCGATCTTAAATAGCACCTCATTATCATATGGGCTCCTCTATTTACTACTGAAAATCTGATTTTAACGGCTTAAATAGACATCATTCACCATAATGAAATTTTTTCCCGTGGACATGCAAGGTTGCAATGACAGATTAATTTTTTAATATTTATCTGGTATTCCGGTCCGCCTGATCCAGGGCACCCACAAGGGCTGCCTCTACGGAAATTCAACATCCGAAAAACCCATAAAGCAGCAAAGAACTCTTAGTTGCTTAAAATAATACATTAATGGCATATCCACCGCTTTGCTCAGCTGTCGACAACGCCAGTTTAATTCAGCACGTTCAAATTTCAGCTCGCTTTTGCAATAAAAAACAACCCAGTTGCCTCTGCACCTGCACCTGGCTCATTCCTGAAGCTTCATACAAATCACTAAAGATAAGACCTGTGCTTTCTAACCTCATCTTGCTTATATACTCAGGTGCATCACCACAAACCACGCTAATACGCGCCTTACTTGGCAGATCAAACCATTCAATAAGCCACATCAATCACCGCCCAGACCCGCAATGGTTACGTGCTGAGCCTCTACAAAGATCAGGCTCAACAACATAATTTGTGTATACTCATGTGTCAGATGATATTACTTACTCATTAACACACTGCTTTGCTCAAGCGCTGAACCAGGGCTCATTACTCGCCTGTCACCCGCCTGAGTAATAATAATTTCACCCACATTATCTGTTATACGATAAATTTCTTTATTCACTCCTAACCATTGCTAATACGGGTGAATCAGTTGATTCTGGATAATTTCAAACTACCTGATCTGAAGAATTCAATCAATAATTCAGGTTCCAGGACTGTTCTTTCCTGCTAAGATTCTCGGTCACCAGCATTTCCAGCAAATGAGACATTACCATCACATTCTCCTGTAGCTGAGCATCCGTCATTTTTTTATCAACATTTTTTTTATTCAGCTCATGCAATATCTCTTTCATAAGCTTTAAATGTTTCAGATTTGCAACCGCAGCCGCTTCCTGAGTCGCATCCTTACTGTGCGATAAAGAAAAAGCCTGTTTGCACTGCTGTAGTTTCTGATCAAGTGATTCTGCAATAGCGGCATTACCCAACGGGGCTACTAGCAAAACAAAAAGCAAAGGGATTGATAACGTACTTCTTTTTCTATTCATTATGCTTTCTCCAGAAATATTATAGCGTTTACAAAAACAGGCTCTTCACCCGTCAAACCAGTATAGTAGAAATACATACTTACTAATGAGTATCCATTGCATGTGTCACAGCAGTACAGATGAGCCGGCAGGAAAGCAAAGGATAGTATATATTACAGTACGTCTGGTCGGCCTGAAGTTCCATATAAATATTACTGACAGTTATGCCATTGACACACATCAATGTATTAATAGCACCCCCCTGTGCACAACAGGACAAACGGTAGCCTCGCAGATTTTATCTCAGCAAAACATCCGCGCCTTTAGCAATAAGCTGTAGATGAACAATCACTTTTTCTGTCAGCTGTTTCCGCTCAGACAGTTTACAGTCGAGCGCTTCTGCTCCAGCATTAAACACCAGAATCACCATCGCCTCTGCCTGCATTTTTGCCGCCTCAACAGAACAACGACTCGTATGTTGAATGTAGTCTGCCAGCTCAACAACAAAATATTGAAATTCTCGCGACACCGCCTTACGAAACGCCAACGAGGTACCCGATCGTTCGCGCAATAACAACCGGAAAACATGGGGGCTGTTCTGAATAAATTCCATAAAAGTTTCCACCGACGTATTAACCACGCTTTCAGAATCTCTAATACGCTGGCGAGCCTTGCGCATTAACTGGCGCAGGGCAACACCACCTTCATCCACCATGGTTAAACCCAGCTCCTCCATGTCCTCAAAATGTCGATAGAACGAGGTCGGTGCAATACCCGCTTCACGGCTCACTTCACGCAAACTCAGGCTGGAATAACTGCTCTGCTGATTCAATAACCGAAAGGCCGCATCTATAATCATGCGACGGGTTTTTTCTTTCTGCTGAGCTCGGCTACCTTTCATAAATAAAAAGCTTACCATAAATCAGATAAATAGCTAACAGGTGTAAATTAATTTACACAATTCTATAAAACATCCTATACTACAGATATATTTCAGCGTACACTTGTACGCAACAAGTTCATTTGAGTAGACTTTTCAATGCACAATCAGCCCTCGGTCAAAAAAAATCCCCCCCAGAAACCCCCTCTCATTGGGTTAAGCACGTCTGTGTTTGTTCTCACGGGTTTAATTACCCTGTTTGGCGTACCGACTTATGCCCTCACCCACGGCTTTGATGGCTGGCAAATCGCGGCTATGCTCGCAGGCATTGCACTCTGTGAAGTATCCATTACCGCAGGTTATCATCGCCTGTGGTCTCACCGTGCGTATGAAGCTCACTGGTCTGTTCGTCTGATACTGGCGCTTGGTGGCACTTTTGCAACCCAGAACAGCATTCTGCACTGGGCCTCAGACCACCGCATCCACCATACCCATGTCGATGATAATAACAAAGACCCCTACTCCGCTAAACGCGGTTTCTGGTATTCTCATATGGGCTGGATGATTCGAGAATATAATATCAATCCAAACTGGGCATACGAAAACTGCAGGGATCTGAAAAAAGACCCCATTGTCATGTGGCAACATCGACACTATCTGCCGCTAGTTCTGAGTCTGAACTTTGGGCTGCCACTAATACTGGGCATCTGGCACGGCGATATACTCGGTATGCTGCTGCTGGCAGGTGTTGCTCGCCTGGCGATCTCACACCATTTTACCTTTTTTATCAATTCACTGGCCCATATCTGGGGTAATCAGCCTTATTCGGATAACAACAGCTCTAAGGATAATGCGATTATTGCACTTCTAACCTTTGGTGAAGGCTATCATAATTACCACCACAGCTTTCAACGTGACTACCGCAACGGCATTCGCTGGTGGCATTTTGATCCGACCAAATGGCTGATTCGCAGCCTGGCACTGATGGGGCTTGCAAAAAACCTGTATCGCACACCTCTGGAGTACATTGAAAGCGCCAGAGCAAAAATGCTTCTCAGCAATACGTCACGCAAGCTGGCTTTACGCCCCTATTCAGAAACATTAATTCTTCACCTGAATGAAGAGTATGAAATTTTGATGATAAAAATTAATGATTTTTCTCAGGCAAAAAGGCAATGGCTAGAAGCACGTAAAACAGCCGTTATAGAAAACTATGACCTGGATGCATTAAAAGAAAAAGTCGAAACACTTAAATTAAATTTTTTACAGCAGAAAAAAATATGGCAAAGTTTTAATCATAATATCGCTATTACATGACTCTGGAAAGGCCGTCCTGAATATATCAGGGAGCCATCAGATCCATGCGAATAGCCAACCGAGTCAGCCCGGCGATATCCGAAATATTCATTTTATTTTTAATGCTGGTGGTATGATGCCCCACTGTTTTGGGGCTTAAACTCAACAGTTCTGCAATATCCACCACCGATTTGCTATCAGCCAGCAGTAAAAACACTTCAAACTCCCTGGGTGTCAGCGCCGATAGTAAATCACCATCAACCGATGCTTTCGTCTTAACCAGATACGAGACCAGCTCCTGACCAACAAATACGTCTCCACCCGCCACCTTACGCACCGCTTCAATCATCACCTGAGATGCACTGCGCTTTGAAATATAACCCAGCACCCCCATATCCAGCGCGCGCGTTAGAAAAACCTCATTTTCATACACACTAAAAACAAGAATTTTTGCATTTTTATCTTTCGCCAGAATCCGCCTGCTGGCTTCAAGCCCGCCGATACCCGGCATCGACAAATCCATTATTAGCACATCAGGATGGCAGCTAAAAAACGCCACATAAGCCGCCTCTCCATCTTGCGCCTCGCCAATAACCGAAATGCCTTCAGTGGCTTCAAGCAACCGGCTATAACCCGCACGCACCACTTCATGGTCATCCACCAGCAGCACGGTTATTTCGTTTACTACATTCATGCTCTTTCTGCCAATATCAACATAAGGGCACCGTAATTAAAATAGAAACGCCCTTTCCCGGCGCGCTGTCCAGCACTAATTCCCCGCCCAGCAAATTCACTCTTTCGCGCATTCCCATTAAACCCAGCCCCTTACTCGACACCTGCGAGTCCGCCTTCATATTAAAGCCCGCCCCATCATCAATCACTTTCAATAAAATATTTTCAGAAACTTTAAGCAGCTCAACGCTAACTGTCCTGGCCTGAGCGTGCCTGGATATATTGGTTAAGCACTCCTGCACGATTCTATAAAGCGTAATACGGGTTCGCTCATCAAGTGCCTGTAGCTCATCTGAATAAATAAAACTGCATCGCGTTTCGCCATGCCGCGCCTTCCATGCTTCAATTTCATCCTTTAGTGCCTCAGCCAGCCCCAGGTTATCCAGAATACTCGGCCTTAACCGGTGCATCATTGAATGCACCACATCATACACCCTGGATGACACATTCATAATAGCCTCCGCACTGGTCACCACGCGCCTGTCATTACTGGCAATATCCCGAATAAGCTCTGCATCTGCCTGAATAGCCGTTAGGCACTGCCCCAGTTCATCATGCAGCTCGCGCGCCAGGTGCTTGCGCTCCTCTTCCTGAATTTCCAGTGACGTGTGAATTAATCGCTGATTTTCAAGCAACAGTTCTCTGGATCGACGCTGCTCCTCTTCAAACTGCTGTGTTCGGCTCGAAACCTCTGCCACCATCCGGTTAAACGCAGCAGCGGTCCTGCCCACCTCATCATCCGCTTCAGTCGGCACATTTATCGCATAATTTCCCACTTCAACCTGGGCTGCCGCTGCTGATAACACCGATAACCGTCGAGTAAGCCCCAGCCCAATTACTACCGTAGCCAGCACGGTTAAAATAATTTCTATTAGCGCAATCGTAATGCCCCGGTTACGTGATTTGTCAATCGCGCCCTGCATAATCGACAGCGAAAAACCCATTAATATTTTTCCCATCGGAAGACTTGCCAGCTGAATGTCTTTTTCAATATCAAACACACCATCATCTGCCTGCGAGGGATAGTGATCTATTTTCGGGTGTTTTTTTCCGAAAGCCTCACCCATAGATATCACAACATTTTTATCTCTATCAAGCACAACAATATAAAGCAGCTCTTTATAATTAAATACACTCTTTAAATAATCTTCAAGGCTTGCATAATCCACCGCCACCATATAATTTCCCGATGTATTGGCAATTTGCTGAATCATACTCTCGCCAGTATCTCGCAGTCGATCTGCATGGGTTGTCTGGATAATGGATATATTATTCCACACCAGTATTGATAACATAATAACTTCAATTACCACCACGCTCACAATTAAACGACAGCGCAAAGACTGCAAGATAGACACTGAATGACTCATTTCTGGTCCTGCATCATCAGCTCTCGCACCTTCTCATACGCTTCCTCACGCGCCTCACTAAAGCCTGCAAAGCGATTATGCTCAAGCACTTTCTGGCCTTTCACCGTTGATGCCATATTTAGCAGCACACTTTGAATTTCCGCAACACAGCTTTCGCTAATTTTTTTCGAGACACTGATTGGTATATGCGGGGCACTTTGTGTTTTTGCAATAATGCGCATACTCTCACGTACTTTTACACTGGCCGCTTCAAAAGGCGGCTGCATTAACGCAGCCGCATCTGTAACGCCATGATAGGCAGACAATAATGAAGCATTATGCGTGGGGGTATAGACAATGGTTAAATCGTTATCAGGATCAATTGCATTTTCAAGCAGGTGTTTTTTTACCAGTAAACTCGCGAGGCTTTTCGCATCCAGTGTTGCCATGCGTTTGCCGGGCAAATCCTTAATGCTTTTTATTGCGCTTTTCTCTGGTACGACAATCAGCGCCCTCATCCCGGAAGAATCAACACGGGCAACCAGGCGATAACCCGCTTTACTGGCCGGAGGATAAAAATGCGGTGCCGTGAATAAAATATCATAGCGTTGCTCCTCTCGTGTGCGCCGCGCAAATTCAATAAAACTCGGTGCCGTTTCCAGGCGAACCTCTGTCGCCAGAGACACTGTTAAATAGTGAGCCAGTGGCGCAAAACGAACCACCAGCTGCCTGGCACTCACAAAGGGCAACACACCAAAGGTTAGCGGTGCGAACACCACACATGGCTTCGCCTCCTCAGATTGAGATACGGGGCTGTGCAGACACATCAACGCACTAAAAACCAGAATTTGTAATTTCATTACCTCAGTATATCAGGCACTCACTCTGAAAAAAATACCCTGAAAAAAGGAGCGGCAAAGTGCCACCCCTCTGCTTATATAGAGGTAGCCTAATGTCTGCGCCTGGCACTAAAAAAATCAGGCCCGGCACCAAACGGTGGCTGCACAAAACTGGTATCCGGCGTGTTATCGGGCTGGCCAATCTGCTCACTTTCAGGCTGCGCCAGATTACCCGGATTTTTAGAATCCACCGTCACCACGCGCCCTGTACCAAACTGAGCCTCTGTTACTGTATTATCCGCCAGCGTATCCAGGTAGCGGCGCAATGCATGCACAGGATGCAGGTAGTTATCCGGTGCCACCTGCTTTACCGCTGGCCCTGTAATAATACCTTCTTTGTTCACGGGCTCTGTTAACGTAATTTCACTGCTATAATCATCCGCATCGGCCAGTTGAAAAAACTTATGGTTAGCACCACCACCCGTACGACACACTTCATCCAGCGCATTACCATGACCATAACATGAAGCAAACACATAGCGCTTACCAGGATCTATCGCCTTATCGCCAATCATGGTCTCAACCACCCGCCCACTCGAACTACTAAACGGTCTGTTTTTCAGATCTATTTTCTGTGTCATATTCGCCAGCCCCACATACCAGCCACCACGTTGCATAAACACATTGCGATCAAACACCGCACCCAGAATCGAGTCCAGGCTTCCTTCAATCGACTGACCTGAAAAATCCGCAATATTCACCGCAGGCGCAATAGGGAACCAGGTGTAGAGATCACGCAACTTTATCTCGCCGCCGGGTAATACCGCATTACCAAAGCGAAAACCATTCGCCATAGAAATATCAACACCATTTTCCCAGCCTGGCACATTTCGCACATCCGCCACGCTGTCGGTTACCGCAAGAATGGCATCTGCGAGAAAGTTATTCAGTGTATCTTCCAGAACATGGTGCCTGAGCAATAATGTATCGCTAAATCCCACCACGGTATCCAGATCATCTACCAGTTGTAAACCCTGGGTTGCAGGGTTTCTGAATCCACCGGGAAGAAAAGTATGGCGTTTAACCTCGCCATCTTCACCGCCAATAAAGTCCTCTTCCATCGCAGCCACCAGCTCAGCCATTGCAGGGTCTTCTGCCACCGACTCATCAACCGCAATAGCCTCCCAGTCAAAATTAGTCACATGCCCCCTTCTCATTTTCAGATCCAGTCGGCCCACATACATATCACGGTTGGTTTCCACAAGAATTGCTGCACCTTTTTCAAGTAACCTGCGTTGATGCCTGTTAAGCGATTCGCCCGGCGTTGTTCTTATCACATTCTTTTTAGTGATCAACAATGCCCCCAATGTAACTTCATGGGTATGGGCAGAATACATCACATCAATTTCCTTAAAATTCTGAGCAATTTTAATGTTCTGTGACAGCCCCAGTTCAGACTGAACCACAATTAGCTCAGCACCCAGCTCTTTCACCTGATCGATCAGGCCAGACAACTCTTCAACCCCCTG
>UOFG01000039.1_pt1 | contig 29466 bp, 26 predicted proteins | sample 1988411 | NCBI WGS metagenome assembly UOFG01 (sample SAMEA4712194, study PRJEB27164) | hydrothermal vent metagenome | biome: marine basaltic hydrothermal vent biome; feature: marine hydrothermal vent; material: mineral | place: Pacific Ocean | collected 2011-06-14/2011-07-23 | depth 1689 m
CGAGTGCCATCAACACGGTATTCTTCAATAAACGTTGAAACCTGCGATATCATTGCCTCATGCTGTTTTCGGTGCGCATCAAAACCAGGGTAGTTGCACTCCTTCATTAGTTCTTCTTCCCTGAAAAAATGATATTCTGTATACTCAACCAGGTCGTTCAGAATGCCTTCGGCTACACCGTCATAGGTTGTATAGTGCGAAGCGGTCTGTAGCTGGTTTAACATGCAAAGTAACTTTTTATGGTCATTATCAATGGATTCTACACCCACGCTGTATGAATTCTTCCATTTAACAAATCGTCTGGCAATGATTTTATCGTGAATAACTGGAATCAGTACTAATATTGCAATTAATATCCAGGGCAGGGGGTGCCCGAAACCCAGCATAAAGCCGAGTACAACCATAATCAGTAAGCTGAGGATTAGCAGGGACAATATGAACATGCTTATGCCTTTTGTGACGATTGACATGTGCTAATTTACCTCTGATTATGATCTGTGAAAAATATTTATTACAGGTGCAGGTGAAATGGATAACCACTATCGCCGTAAAATCATTCCTGTGGGCTCAACAGTTCTCAGTTGATGCGGTTTTTGAAAAATAGATGTTCTTTTCAAACGGGTTTACTCTGAAATTCATTTTTTCAGGTTTAGTATAGAGGTATATTACGATGTTTTAATTGACGTAAATCAATGGATCTGGAGCCACCCTCGGTTCTGATAATTTATAATTCTGATTCAGGGGTTTTAACCTGAATTAATCAGTTGGCCGCGCTATAGTACGGTAAATGACTGAGAATATTGAATATTATCAGGTGTTGTGAGTTACCCATTCGGTGAATACGCTATACCCTCCTGAGAAGGAAAAGAGGCACCTCTGAGAAAACACGCCTGGCTATATAAAAAACACGCTCTCCTGCTCCTGCAACCGCGATATCAGGTATCCATATTAATTTAGGTTTAACAATCTATTTTTCAAAATATGTCTGGTGTACAATGCAGGGTATGAATTAATAAAGGCGGGTGGTGTAGATGGGGCAAAATATCAAGATTGAACAGATGGTTCTTACCTGTATTGATACGGCTAAAGCCATGCTGAACGAGTATGAACGGGTGATACCCTTTGGTATTAGATCGTTTAATAACTCAGAGGATTTTAAAATGAACTGTCCGGCAGATAAAAACCCACAGGCAGACTGGTCAGAGCAGATTAATCTGGTTGTTTCTGAGTTAAAAGCATTTGTTATGAACGATGATATTTATGCTACAGTTCTGGTTACTGAACTTGCTTCAGAAGGTGAGGCCGGCGTAGGCCTGCAGATAGAAACAGAGCGCTCATCAGTGTTATTTGTTTATCCTTTCAGAAAGGAGGAAGGGCAGTGGGTTATCGGTGAACCTGTAAAAACCGATCAGTTGCTTTCGACAGTTTATAATAATGTGGGATAAGCCTGAAAAAAAAGTTGCAGCATAAACTGGCATAACTCATTGAGCCTGGTCGGATATTCTCTGAACAGGCATTGTTTTTTATTGAACGGGTTATGATTTTTTAGCTTTTTCTTCCACTACCCATACAGCGGCTTCTACACGGCTGCGGAGGTTGAGCTTACGTAGCAGGTGTTTAACGTGAACTTTAACCGTACCCTCAACAATATCAAGTTTATGAGCAATGTGCTTATTGCTTAAACCTTTGCTAATTAATAATAGAATTTCTTCTTCGCGCTGGGTGAGTGTAGCCTGTTGACGTGTTTTGTTCTGTGATTCCCGGCGCAGGCCCTGTATAATCATCTCTGATACTTTCTGGCTCAGAATAATATGCCCCTCTGTTACTTCGTGCAGGCGTTTTAACATATCTTCAGGCTCCATGTCTTTAAGCAGATAACCATCTGCGCCTGCACGCAGGGTGGTAACAATGTCTTTTTCATTGTCTGAAACGGTTAAAATGACAACACGGCTATCGATTTCAGCGGCTTTTATGGTTTGTAGTGTTTCCATACCGTTCATTTCTTCCATATTCAGGTCCAGCAGGATGATATCTGGTTGCAGTGAAGTTGCCATTTCGATACCACTTCTTCCATTATTTGCTTCACCTGCAAACTCAAATGATTCGTCCATTGAGATGAGATCTTTAATGCCTCGACGAATGAGAGGGTGATCGTCGATAATCATGATTGAGTGCATGTTATGTGTTTTCCTGACGGTTTATGGGGGGCGTTACAGTAGCATGGGTGGGCGAAAAACAAAGCTCAATTCTGGTTCCACTATGTGTGGCACTGCTGATATCAAATGTCGCATTGAGTGTGCGAGCCCGCTCTCTCATAATGCTCAGCCCATAATGATGTGAGGCCCGTGCTTTTGCTGACAGGCCGCTACCATTATCCTTTATTATAAGCTTTATATCGCCGTAAAGCGCGTACTGTAGTGTCAGCTGTGCAGTTGATGCATTTGCATGTTGTACAATATTGGATAATGCTTCTCGAATTATCTGTAAAATATGGATTTCTTCATTGGGTGTCAGGCTATTGTTGTTGAGCTGATTTGTGCTTTCTATGCGGGTTTCGCTGCGATCATTAAATTCGGCGACTGTTTTTTCAAGTGCGTCGTTAAAATTATTACCGTCAATTCTTAGTCTAAATGTGGTTAACAACTCACGCAGCTCCCTGTATGCGCTGTTAAGCCCTTCTTTTAGTTCAAGAATTACATCTTCAGCGGCTGAGTTTGCCGGTGTGTTTTTCAATATGGCCTGCAGGCGGCTTACCTGAATTTTCATAAAGGTAAGCGACTGTGCCAGTGAATCGTGCAGTTCGCGTGCAATAACACCTCGTTCCTCTATTAATGCCAGACGATGTATTTCAGTTGTCTGATGCGATAAATGAATCGCAGTTGCGATATGTCCAGCAATACTTTCAAGTAGTTGTTGCTGCCAGGGCAGAATGGACTGATTATTGAGGCACTCTATAATGAGAGCACCATATTGCTGATTCTGATTGCGTACAGGGACACAGAAAGCCCACATTGTATCTCCTGTATTTCCCTGTAGTTTAATAAACTGGATTTTACTCTTTTCAAGGTGCTTTTGCAGGTTCTCGCATAGACGGGGGTTAATTTCAGTTGTGTCCAGACTGGGTTCGATTAAGGGGAGAGTATTCTGTGTGCGGGCATTTATGCAGATGGTTCCCCTGCCAGTGCTGAGCAGTTTTTCTATGTCTTTCAGGATACTGATAAAGGTTGTTTGTGGAAAAACCGTTTCGTTGAGGCGTTTAACAACACTGTAGAGCAGTTCAATTGATTGTTTGCTGCGTTTTAGATCTGCTGTCTGTTGTTGCACGCGATCTTCCAGCTCATCGTATACTTTTGAAAGATCATCCGCCATGCTGTTAAAGGCCAGGCAAAGCTGCCCCGGCTCATCGTGGCTAGTATAATTTGTGCGATACGAGAAGTCTCTTTTTCTAACCAGCCGAGCTCCCTTCAGCAACTGCTGCACAGGGCAATGTACACGCCTGTAAACCAGTACAAGTGCTGTTGTAATTAAAACAAGGGTCAGTGATAGTGCAAAAAAAAGATACACACGCAATTCACGGGCTCTGGATTCCAGGTCATTTTCCAGAAGATTGACTAGCTGGTTTATATTCTGAACAAAGTCCAGTACCACCTGGAAATAGCGATTTCTCAGATTGATAACGGCATCTTCGCTGATGGGGCTGCTCTGATCGGATGAATTCTCATCAATGCCATCCAGGTAAATTTCAAACAGTGGCAGGATTTCTTCCTGCCACTGCTGATTGATCAGATGATGGGAAAGTTGCAGTGGGTGTTGCTGATTACCGGGCAAAACGTGGATTAACTCCGGGTTTTGCAGGTTTTTCTCAAATTCTTTGATTAAATCGCGGGTTTTCTGCCAGTGCTGCTCATCAGGGGATTGATAAACCAGGCTGCTGGCAAGGCGGTAAGCACGCATACGCAGTGTTCCCGATATATTAATTACACTCGCCTGATTCTGTATTGAGCTGGCGATGTATAATGATGCTGCCATGCTACTAATCGCCAGCACGATTATTGATGTCATTACAATTCCCAGGCTTATTAGCAGGGAAGAACGGAATATTGTTGGCATAATAGCGGTATTGTATCTTCTTTATCACCACCCCGTGTTCATTGAACAGGGTTAATATTGATTTTAATCAATAGAAAGGGCTGTATTACCAATGGGTAATTTACCCGTGTATTTCCCCGCTGTTTCATACAGACTAAACTTTAATTCTATTTTTATCAATAACTTACTGATGCTGATGGTTTTACCACTTTAGTGGTAGACCTGCGCAAAAACAGGGCGTTCTGGTGATTATAGCCTGTAGACCCTGATGTGCTTACCTGTATAAAATGCTCTTACCGAGCAGAATTGGTTTGTGAAATACTGTCTATACTCGACTACAGGGCACAGGCAATTAGATAGAGGTGCCCTGTAATTTCCGATTGGCTTTTTGATGTTGTTTTGCCTGATTCTGATAAATATTAAAAATAAGGGGTAATTATATGTTGGGATATAAACAGCTTGTTTGCGCAGTGCCTGGACTGGTTTTGCTTGCCGTCAGTTCGATAAGCCTTGCTGCTTCAGGTTCGGTGAGTGAGGGAGAGCAATTGTTTGAAACCAACTGCATGGCCTGCCATCAGGCAGATGCGATTGGTAAGCCCGGTTTTGCACCGTCATTGACGAACAAGGAGCTGCTCAATGTTGCTTCCGACAAATTTTTTATGTCAACGATCCGCGATGGCCGAGCTGGAACCGGTATGCCGCCCTTTGCTCATTTAGGTAAAAAGAAAATTAAAAGTATTCTTGCCTTTTTGCGCTCCCATGAGAAAACACCAGACAGATCTAAACAAATTGATGCTCAATCCGATTCATATGGCGATGCCAGGAAAGGTGAATTATGGTTTACCCAGATCTGTGAGAACTGTCACGGTATTGATGGGGAGGGCTATGGTTCAGGTATGGTAGGGCCAGCTATCGGGAAATCGGGTTTTTTAAATAAGGTTTCGGATGGTTTTATACGTGAAACCATTAAAAACGGTCGTTCTAACACACGGATGCGTGGTTTTTCCGGGGTTGCAGGGCTGGCGAATTTAAATGCATCTGAGGTTGATGACATTATCGCTTTTCTGCGCAGTCTGAATGAAAGCAACCGCAAACGTCGATGATCTTAATCAAAGAAGCTGGATCGTAAAATTATCATTACACTAAATTATTTAATGGGAATAATAAAATTATGAAACGTACAAAAGATCTTTCCCGACGTGACTTTATTAAAAATAGCACGTTTATTTCAGGCGCAGCGGCGGGTGCGGGGTTGTTTGTAAGTAATAATCCTGAGTTGGAAGCGTCTCCTTCAACGAATAAAAACACGACTAAACGAACAACGGCCCTGGCACAGTGTCCTTATTGTGGGGTAGGTTGCGGCACGATTATCGTCTCAGAAAATGGCAAAATTGTATCCATGCGACCCGATAAGGATCATCCAACGAATTATGGTCTGCAATGCATCAAGGGCTTAACGGCAGCCGAACCCATTTATGTTGATCGTCTCGAAGGAGACACCATGGTGCGTAAGGATGTCTGGGAAGAGTGGAATAAAAAAGGTCACGGAGACATGGAATTCATTAGTAAAACTAAAAATGCCTTTGATGATGATTTGTTTGTGCATGTGCCTTATAAAGAAGCATCGGATATGGTCGCGCATAAAATAGTATATTTTGCTAAAAAATACGGTGGCAATTCTATTGCCCTGTATGGCTCCGGTCAGCTGACGATGGAAGGCCAGTATCTGGAAAATCTGTTTATGAAAGGTGTACTGGGTTCAAATACCATTGAAGCCAATGCGCGTATGTGTATGACATCTGCCGTAACGGGATATTTCGCAACACTGGGCTCGGACACGCCACCGCTTGCTTATGATGATCTGGAGCTTTCGGATATGGTGATGCACTTTGGGCATAATGCGCGTGAGTCTCACCCCATTATTTACTGGCGTATTGCAGATCATAAAAAGAAAAAAGATATACCTACGGTTATTGTGGACCCTCGCTGGACAGGTTCAAGCCAGGGCTATGCTGATATTGATGCCAGCAACCACATTCATTTGCCTGTGCTTAACGGTGATATTAGTTTACTTAACTCAATTGCTCATGTGTTGCTTAAAGACCACGATGATGTGATTGACTGGGGTTTTGTCAAAGAGCATTCCACTGGCTGGAAAGAATATGTTAATGAAGTGAAGAAAAACTACAGCCCTGAACAGGTTCAGGATCGAATGGGCACAGATCAGGTGGGCCCGGATGTTATTCGTAGAGTGGCCGGGATGTTTGCTGATGCAACTCGCAAACGTCTGAAACGAAGCAAAATGGATCATAAAGGAGATGGTCACGGCGGTGTTATTATTATGTGGGGTATTGGTTATAATCAGCACATTCATGGGCAGCATAATGTTATTTCCATTATCAATCTGTTAACGCTAACCGGTAATCTGGCAAAACCAGGCTGCGGGCCATTTTCTATGACGGGGCAGCCCAATGCTATGGGTGAGCGTTTTACGGGAGGATTAACCGGACGTCTGCCCTTTAATATGCCACTCAAAAATGCAAAACATCGCAAACACATGGCAAAGCAGTGGGGTGTTCCAGAGTCGAATCTGGTTACTGCAATGAAAGGCAATAATGTCGGTATGGCAATTGGTATGATGGAGCGTGCAAACAAAGGTGAAATTAAAGCCATGTTCCTGGTGTATGCGACACATATTGATCTGCCAGATCAACATAACCTGGTTCGCCCTGGTCTGATGAAGTCATTTAATGTGGTTCAGGAAATATACCGTCATGCACCGAATAATCTGTTTGCCGATGTCATATTCCCCGCAGCAACCTGGGGTGAGGTGGAAGGTGTTTATATCAGTTCTGAGCGTAGAATTAATATCTGCCAGGCGGGTGGAACGCCACCACCCGGTTGTTTACCTGATATGGACATGGTAATAGACAAGGGCAAGGAAATTGCCGATCTGCTGGGACTGGATAGTAAAAAAATATTTCCCTGGGGCAGAAACAAAAAAGGTTTTTATGATGCAGAACAGGTGTTTCGTTCCGTTGTTGAGGCCTCGGCGGGAACCGATACTGACCTTACCGGAATGCTTGAAGTAGAGAAAATTGATGGCACTGGTCTGTATCAGCAGCTAATTGATCACCGGGGTGTACAATGGCCTGCGCCCACTTATAGCATTGCAAAAGAGGGGGGGGCAAAACGTCGCTTTATGGGGCAGGAAGGTGTCTGGAAGTCCAAACCTTATGGTTATTTTAGAACCAGTGATGGAAAAGTGCATATTAAACTGTGCAAACAGGATTACAGCCAACGTAAGGAAATTACCGAAAAGCTGATGGAGTTTGGTGTTAAGAAAGATCATTATGTGATTGATAATCTTGACATTATAACCAAAGCAAGGGATATGGCGTTGACACCTGATTTACCGGATGAGGAGCATCGTGATAAAAGCTGGGACAAGATACCCGAAAATAAATACCCGTACTGGCTGGGCCTGGGCGTTGTGTATGAGCATTTTCATACCGCCAAGTCTAATCGAAGCCCAACCACCCGGCGCCTGGTGCCGGAACAATATGTGGAGATGCATCCGGATGATGCGAAAGCACTGGGCATTAAAGATGGTGATCAGGTACGCCTGATTACACGCCGAGGGTATTATCAGGCGCGTGCGCAGGTGGGTACAAACAGTATTGTTCGTCCTGCGCGTAACTCGGTTCCACGGGGTTATCTGTTTAGTCCATGGAATCTGTCTGTGGCAGACAGTGCTGATCCGAAGAAAAACAAATGGCTGGTCAATGCAGTGTCCAGTCGTGTGTTTGATCCGGTTTCAGGCCAGGTCGATTTTAAGAAACTGGCCTGCCGTATTGAAAAAGTCTGAGCGATAAATAAGGCGAAAATGACAGACTGCACAAGCGTGTGTAGTCTGTTTGACGCGGTAATTAATCTGACGAATGAAAAGACGAAATTTTTTAAAAGAACTCGTAGCAGGCAGTCTGGCAACAGCGGTATTAAAGCCGTCTATTGTTGATGCGGTTATTGCGAATAAAACGTTTACACCGAAAATGGGGCAGCGTTATTTGCGGCCTCCTGGTTCGCTGGATGAAGCGGCATTTGAAAGCCGATGTATTCGATGTGGGCAATGTGGAGAGGCCTGTCCTAACCGTTGTATAGAATACTTTAATCTGGAAAATGGTGTGAAGTCATTAAATACACCTTACATCACGCCACGAAAAAAAGCCTGTATTCTGTGTATGAAGTGTGGCCAGGTGTGCCCGACCGGTGCAATTAAACCCCTTGAGCGCACGGCAGAAGATATTCTGGGATTTGTAAAAATGGGCCGGGCACGGGTAGAAAAAGCGCTGTGCCTGTCCTATCAGGGTAAAACCTGTGGCGTTTGCTATCGCGCATGCCCGCTGCAGGATACCGCTATAAAAGTACAGTTACTTGAACAGCCCGTGGTGCTGGATGCCTGTGTAGGGTGTGGTTTATGTGAACGTTCCTGTATACAGCTTCCTCAGGCAATAAAAATAATCCCACATCATATGAGCTGATAGTGTAGACGCAATGGAAAAAATGAAATTAGATATAAAGCCATTTTTTATATGGCGACACTTAAATAAGCTGCGTTGGGTAATTCTAACGGGTGTTTTTTTAATGCTTGTTTTTTTGCCCTTTGCCCATGTGTACCAGACATTTGTTGCCTCTTTCTCCTATGATTTACTCGACCCGGGCGAAAAGCGGCTGTATGACCTGATGGAAATGCTGACTTCACCCCTTGTAAGTAACCCGGCAACGGATCTGGATGCGATTAAAGGGACTACCTGGTCGGCTAATTTTTTCGGCTATAAAATATCCGATCCGTTGTCTGTTGTTTCTCAGGTTGCGGCGGGTCTGTCTTTTTACGGGCCATTTATATTAACCGCACTGATTCCTGTTTTTTTAAGTGTTCTGTTCGGGCGGTTTTTCTGCGGCTGGATATGCCCGGCTACTTTTTTATACGAGCTGAATTCCACACTCTCGTTATGGCTACAGCACTCAGGCATAAAAGTAGGGCGGCGGCGATTAAACAGACAGCTTAAATACTGGGTATTAGGGACGGGTATTGCTATATCGGCCATTTCCGGTTCGGTGTTAATGTCAATGATTTATCCCCCGGCAATTATTGGTCGCGAGATATATTTTGCAGTGGCCCTGGGTGGCTTTGGTGCCGGACTGGTATTTTTTGTTTTAACGTTGTTGTTTGATTTGCTGGTTTCCAGGCGAGGCTTCTGCCGTTATATCTGCCCTGGCGGCGCACTTTACTCATTGCTTGGGCATTTTCGCGTGTTTCGTATTAAACGCATTGTTGAAAACTGCAATGACTGCGCAAAATGCAACGCAGTCTGCGAGTTTGGTCTTGATCCACTGCGCGATGATTTTGGTCAGGAATGTAATAACTGCACAGCCTGCATTGCAGTATGCCCGACAGATGCACTGACATTTAGTGTAAAACTGCATGATGACAGCAACCAGGGGCCGGGGCATCTGGGCAAGGTGTATAAAAAATCGCACGTTTCAGATTAAAACAATGTTCTTAACCAAATTATAAGCGGAGGGTATGATGCAAAGACGCAGTTTTTTACAGAAACTGATTTTAGCTGCGGCTACCTTTGGTACGGCATCGCTACCCTACGGTATTTCCCGGTTGCTAACATCCTCCGAAAGCACAGCCTTTTCTAATCATCTACGACCACCCGGTGCGCTTTCTGATGAAGCGGCATTTATAAACGCCTGTATTGGCTGTGGAATGTGTGGTGAAATATGTCCACCCAAATGCATTCAGTTTGATAAAAGACGTGGAGGCGGGTATAACACGCCCTATATAAACCCTGAACATAAAGCCTGTATTCTGTGTGAAAAGTGCACCCAGGTATGCCCAACCGAGGCACTGACACCGACGCTCAGAGAAGATGTTAAAATGGGTATTGCACAGATTGATCGATCCGCATGCTACCCCTGGGTTGATCGTGGTGTGTGCGGTGCCTGTGTGGCAGTTTGTCCGCTGGGCGACAGGGCCATTGCGTTTGATTTTGCAAATATGTACCGGCCCTATATAAAGGAAGATGGCTGTGCGGGTTGTGGTATGTGTGTAGAAATATGCCCACATCCGAGTTTGCCGATCCGTATTGTTGAAGTGGGCGAGAGCAGTGTTACACAGCATCAGATATAAGGGCACCTCTATTAATTGCTTGTGTCCTCTGGCTTTGCTCCCTGTTCAGGGGCCAGGGCTTGTTTTTGAAAGCAGGCCCATATTATATACATGGGCCTGGTGAAAAAACGTAACGCAGAGCCTGAGCAGGGAGCAAAGCCCCTCTTTAATTAATATGGGGGCGCGATCTGAAGCATGCATCTGCGGCGTTCCAAACCTTGGCAATGGAATAACCATTACGCTGCGCCTTGCAGCTGCATGCTTCAGATCACGCAGAGGGCATAATCAATTAATAGAGGTGCCCATAATGCTCTGGATACAATTTATTTTTATATCGGGTGAGAATATCAGATAATGAAGCGATTTAAGAAGGGGGATAATACAATTAAAACAGGGGCTGTGATATCAGTATTGTTTATTTTACTGTCTGTGTCTGTGGGGGCATATGCGCACCACGTACTGGGGCGGCCCGCATACAGTTTAAATGAAGATTCCAATACCCCGCCGAGTATGCAGGTTGAAACACAGATTGGTGAATACTTTTTAACCTATATGGTGTTTCCAGCTTTTCCGAAACCCGGGGAAAATGGTCGTATTAATGTGTATGCTTCACGCATTGATAATGGCGATACGTTTCAGGGCGAAATGTCATTTTCGGTGCGAAACGATAACTGGTTCGGTGATAAAAATGAAGAGAGCGTCGGTACGCAGAATGTCGATGATGGGGTATACCGACAGGGCTTTCTGTTTAAGGAAAAAGGCAACTATATTATTACCGCAAAATTCACCTCGGGTGGAGAACCCTACATTATCGACTTCCCGTTACAGATCGGTGAAAGCTCATCAATGCTTCCGGTGGGTATTGCCCTGGGTAGCATTGTATTTGTGCTTATAACGGTCAATATTATTCAGCGCAAGCGCCTGATGCGTGAAAAAATACGCGCCGCAAGGAACGAGCCAGAGTGACCCATCCTGGTTTGCCCGCGTTCTGGTTTTATAGTCTCTGGGGGTTTATGCTGGTACTCAGTGTCTGGGCATTATTTAAAAAAGCCCCTGCGGGTATTTCGGCAAAGCACATTAGCCTGGCAGAGATTAAGCCGATACAGCTATTTATCAGATTCGTAACAACAACGGCCTGGCCATTATTACTGTTAAAAATAATAAGTGTTTCTTTTTTTCTACTGGTCATTTACGCAGGCCTTATGGGAACACCCATAGCTGAAAAAAACATTGCCACCGTGCTCACCTGGAATATCTGGTGGGCCGGTTTAATTGTTTCGGTGTTTTTTTTCGGTTCGGCCTGGTGCGCCGTCTGCCCATGGGATGCACTGGCCAACTGGATTGTTAAACCCCGGTTATGGTTTAACAAACAATTAGTGATTAAAGTGAATAACAGTCTGGCGCTTACCCCCCCTGCATGGTTGCGCACTGTATTTCCCGCATTGCTGATGTTTATCGGGCTGACCTGGCTGGAGCTGGGCGTGGGTGTTACCACCAGCCCTTACTGGACCGCATTGCTTTCTTTGCTAATGGTGGTGCTGGCAACTGTTACTCTGGCGATATATAAAAATAAAGCGTTCTGTCATTACATTTGCCCTGTGGGTCGCACCATCGGCTTTTATGCGCAGCTGGCACCTGTAGAGCTGCGGCCCATCAATACCGACACCTGTTTAAACTGCACGAGTCTGGAATGTTTTAATGGCACAGATACGGTTGATCCCTGTCCTACACAGCTGGTTATGGGGCGTTTAAGCCAGAATACGTATTGCACCTCATGTGGTAACTGCACACAGAGTTGCCCATATGAAAATATTAGCTGGCGCTTGCGGCCTCAGAGCTATGAGGCAATACAAAGTGCGCGACCTCATTGGGATGAAGCCTGGTTCATGCTGGCTTTGCTGGCGTTGACCAGTTTTCATGGTGTCACCATGATGGAATTCTGGGAAGGCTGGATAAGTCGTTTTGCGCAGCTAATCGGAGATTCAGGGCAGTTGCTGACAAGTTTTTCCGCAGGCTTGATTTTGAGTATGGTGATCCCCGTGTTGATATATGCGTTGGCTGTTGTTTTTACTCAATATACGGTAAAAAAAACTATCCACTTTAAAAAAGTATTTACAGGTCTGGTCTTTGTGACGCTGCCACTGGCCTTTGCTTATCATCTTGCGCATAATTTAAATCACATGGTTCGTGAATCTGTGGGTGTTAGTCAGGTGTTTCTAAACCCTCTCGGTGTGGCGGCTGAGTCGGCAACCCTCGCAGACAGTCTTTTAAAAGAATATAATATGCTTTTATCCCAGGATGTGCTGTTTGCATTGCAGGCGGCGTTAATGGCATCCGGTTTCTGGATTGCACTAAAAGTATTGCGCCATCGGGCGCATCATCTATTCGCGGCTACTGGCTGGCAACTTATACCTATGTTGTTGTTTATCCTGGGGGTTAGTGGCTTTAACCTCTGGATGTTATCCCAGCCCATGGTTATGCGGCTGGGTGCATTGTGTAAACCGGTAATTTAACCTGTTTTTTTCAGGTTTATAAGGAGAACAGATTGGATAGACGTGCATTTTTTACACGGGGTGCTGGCAAAGCAGCACAGGCAATAACAAAACATGTGGCAGATCAGGCGCGTAAAAATGCCACGCGCTGGATACGTCCGCCGTTTGCCATCGAAGAGCTGGATTTTTTGCTGGCCTGTGATCGGTGTGCACAGTGCATTGATGCCTGCCCATATCATGTTATTTTTCCCCTGTCTTCGAAGCTGGGAATTAAAGTTTATGCAACGCCAGCAATGGATTTATTGAACCAGGGGTGTCATTTATGCGAAGGCTGGCCCTGTGTGCAGTCCTGTACCCGAGGTGCATTAAAACCTCCCGATAATCAGGAAAGTGAGCGAGATAAAGAGCCGGGTAAAAAAGTTGGGTCGCGTATACTTCCGGTACTGGCTGTTGTATCAATTAATGAAGAGAATTGCCTGCCTTATAGTGGTCCGGAATGTGGTGCATGTAATATCTGCCCGGTACAGGGTGCTATGAGCTGGGAGATGCAAAAACCGGTTATTAATTCTCTACTTTGCACGGGCTGCGCACTGTGTCGCGAAGCTTGCATTGTCGAGCCTAAAGCTATTCTTGTTAAATCAGTCAATCCGTAAAACTACCAGTCTTCTTCCATGGGTTCCGGCATATCGCTGTGGCATTTATAGCAGGGCAGGCCAAGCTTTTCATAATAGCTATGATCATCGTCATCGCCACCTCTATAGGCTATCGTATTTTCAGGCAGCTGGTGAGCAATGCCCTTATGGCAGTCTATGCAGGTTTTATCCCTAAACTGAGAGTATTTGTGTACCAGTCCACTGCGGCTTTGTTGCTGGCTTATATCCATTGCAGCAAAGGTATGGCAGTTTCGGCATTCACGGGAATCGCTTTCTTTCATTGCTTTCCATACACTCTGAGCCAGCTCAAGGCGCTTTTCATTAAATTTTTCAGATGTATCAATTGAACCGGCAATGGTATGAAGGAGTTCATTCGTTGCCCGTATTTTACGCACAACTTTATGTACCCAGTCGCGAGGAACATGACAATCAGAGCATATTGTGCGTATGCCCACCCTGTTTCTAAAGTGAATGGTTTTTCGGTACTCCTGATATACATTATCTTTCATTTCATGGCAGGCAATACAGAATTCTAATGTATTGGTTTCCTCCATCGCAGTATTAAAGCCCCCCCAGAAAATAACGCCTGTAATCATAAAAAATAATGCGGCACCTGTGGTCGTTCCCAATATAATTCTTCGGGAAAGTAAGTGTTTATAAAAATTTAGCATAGGATAGCTACATATTAGAATGAGGAGTGGTTGTATTATAGCGGTTATAGTTTAAGTAGTAATTCAGAATATAGCAAATAGTTAATATATATCAATATTATATGGATAGAGAGTGGCCGGTGTAGAAAGAGTTAAGGGCATTACAGTGCTATTTTATTGTTTTAGTCTTCTCTGGCTGTGATATACGGAATGAATCAGCGTTAAATGGGCCCATAATGCTATTGACCGCAGGGGCACTCTTACGAAAATCCTTAAAAATTCAAAAATCTGTTTCCGAAGAATCGTTTTTATTTGTGTTGAATTAAGCCGTTAATTTTCTGATAAAATTGTTGCATGTCATACTCGCTTCGCATGTCACTCATGCAGCTGGCGCATAAACAGTCGTCATAGTATTTAAAAATATAATCTCTGTGATGCTCTTTAAGCTTAACTGTTTCGCACTGGCAGTTAATAATGTCGCCACAGCGGCACTCAAAATTTTGCTTGCAGTGTGGACAGGTTTTCATTTCATGTTTAAGTGTTTTCATATTGTGCTACCAGTGGTGCATATCTGGAAGTGTTCAACCACATTTGCTCTCACCACAGTTCAGGCAGGTCATGCAACCATCCATCAGAATCGTGGCTTTTGTATTGCATTTTTTGCAGAATTGTGCGCCTTCCGGGAAGCCCGTGCCATCATTGCCTGTCGTTGTATATGCAGAGTTTGCGAGATTTTGTCGAGTATTATATTCTGCTCGTTTTTGTTCGATGAGTTTTTTCTGGTGCTCATCCGGGCCATTATCAACGATTAGCCCGATCATTTTCATATGTGATTCAATGGATTCGCCAATTTCTGCAACCAGAGAGGGCATGAATTTCCCGCCTTTTTTAAAATAACCGCCCTGAGGATCAAAAACGGCTTTTAGCTCTTCCACCAGAAAACACACATCGCCGCCTTTACGGAATACGGCGGATATTACACGGGTGAGGGCAACAACCCATTGAAACTGATCCATGCTCTTTGAGTTGATAAATATCTCATAGGGTTGTCTTGTTTCATGGTCGGTACCCTGATTGAGAATAACATCGTTAATCGTAATATAGAGCGCGTGCTCAGATAACGGGGTTTTTATTTTATAGGTCGAGCCGAGTAGCATTTCAGGGCGTTCTACATTTTCATGCATGGTTTCCCGTTCCGGTACTGTGGGGGGCGTTTCTACTGTTTCTTCCTGATGGTTAACGACTTTGAAAGCGACGATTTTTTTGTCGATTTTAGTAGGCATTTCATTGTCCTGTTGTGTGTTATTCATACGGGTGTGTCTTTAATTGGCATCATGGGGTTGAGGTAAATTCATTAAAATTTGCCGTAGTAACCTTCTTTTAATGCGTCAAATAAATTGGCGGCGCTATGCATTTCGCCATCGTATTCTATTTCTTCATTGCCCTTAACTTCGACGCTTGAACCGTCTTCAAGGGTGAACTGATAGGTGGTATTTTGCAGGTCTTTTTCCTGCACCAGTACACCCTGGAAAACTTCCGGATTAAAGCGAAAAGTTGTGCAGCCTTTAAGGTCCCTGTCATAGGCATATTCATAAATATCCTTAAATTTTTCAAAGGGATAATCCGTGGGTACATTGGCGGTTTTCGAAATAGATGAATCAATCCATTTTTGCGCAGCCGCCTGTATATCAACATGCTGTCTGGGTGTAATGTCTTCCGATGAAATAAAGTAATCAGGCAACTTTTCATTGTCCTGCTCACTGAATGGCATCGCCTGCGGGTTGATCATCGCCCGGTAGGCCAGCAGCTCAAATGAAAAAACATCGACCTTTTCTTTGCTTTTTTTGCCTTCGCGAATGATATTGCGTGAGTAGTGGTGGGCAAAACTGGGTTCAATGCCATTGCTGGCGTTGTTCGCAAGTGATAATGATATGGTGCCTGTGGGTGCAATCGAGCTGTGGTGTGTAAATCGGCAACCGTGCTCGGCCATCTGTTCAATGAGCTGTGGGTTTTCACTGGCAACTCTTTGCATATAGCGACTGTATCGGGCGTGTAATACCTTGCCTTTTATCTGCTCGCCCACACTGTAGCCATCATTAGCCATCTCTGGGCGTTTATAGAGCATGGCCGGTGTGATTTCAAAATCCTCTTCCAGCACAGGTGCGCAGCCTTTTTCACGAGCCAGCTCTACACCGGTTTGCCAGCCCTGTATGGCCATTTCACGAGTGACTTTTTCGGTAAATTTTAGTGATTCATCAGAACCGTATTTTTCGCCTAACATGGTCAGTGTTGAACCCAGGCCAAGATAACCCATGCCATGTCGGCGTTTGTTAATAATTTCATCACGCTGCTGTGGTAATGGCAGGCCATTAATTTCAACCACATTATCCAGCATTCGTGTGAAGATACTGACGGTTTGTGTGTATTTTTGCCAGTCGAATTCAGCTTTGGCCGTAAAGGGGCGCTTAACGAAGCGGGTCAGGTTAATGGAGCCGAGCAGGCAGCTGCCATAAGGGGGCAGGGGTTGTTCACCACAGGGATTAGTGGCGCGGATATTTTCGCAGAACCAGTTGTTGTTCATTTCATTGACTTTATCAATCAGGATAAAACCTGGTTCGGCGTAGTCATAGGTGGATGCCATAATACTGTCCCATAATCGACGAGCAGGGACTATGCGGGAAATGCGGCAGGCTGTCAGGCCTGCATCATTGTTGATATAATCATTTTTAACCGGCCACTCTCGCCAGATAAACTCACTCGCATCAGACAGGTCCATTTTATCCTGAGCACACTCTTTATGGGTGACGGGAAATGCCAGAGGCCACTCCGTATCATTTTTTACCGCTTCAACAAAATCGGTAGTGATTAGCAGGGATAAATTAAACTGGCGTAATCGGCCATCTTCACGTTTGGCTTTAATGAAATCGAAAACATCGGGATGGCCTACATCAAATGTTGCCATCTGAGCACCTCGCCGTCCACCGGCTGAGGACACGGTAAAGCACATTTTGTCATAGATATCCATAAATGACAGCGGGCCAGAGGTGTATGCACCCGCGCCAGATACATAGCCGCCTTTAGGGCGCAGGGTGGAGTACTCATAGCCTATGCCACAACCGGCTTTTAAGGTAAGCCCGGCTTCATGTACTTTATTCAGTATGCCATCCATGGAGTCCTCAATGATGCCAGATACGGTACAGTTTATGGTGGATGTGGCGGGCTTATGCGCCTGAGCACCGGCATTTGAAATAATGCGACCCGCAGGTATGGCACCCTGGCGCAGGGCCCAGAGAAATTTCTCATGCCATTTTGTTTTTAGCTTTTCAGTGGCCTCGACATCTGAAAGCGCTTTTGCGACCCGTACATAAGTGTCGTCAATGCTGCCATCGACCGCTTCACCGGTTCTGGCTTTCAAGCGATATTTTGTATCCCAGATGTCCAGCGAGGCAGCCTGGAAGGGGACTTCATTAATGTTATCTGGAACAGTCTGTAGTTGTGGTGCGCTCATTCATTTCCCCTGGAAACAGGTGGCAAGGTACATTCCTGGTTGATCAGGAGATGCGCCTTAATTATGCTTTATATTGTGGTACAGGAATAAAATAGCACAAGATATAGTGGTTTTGAAATGAGAATTTGATCAGTTTTGGGTATATGCTGTTGATAAACTGTGGTTAAATTTGTGAAATGTTGCTGTGCCAGGTGTTACAGGCAAATCCATTTTACCCACTAATTTTATAATTACAGACAGGCGGTCAAAAATATCGGCATCTATGCACCTAAAGACACACAAGGCAGTGGGCTCAATCGGTACTTAAAAAATGTCGATTAGCCTCCACAGAGGCAAAGCAGAGGTTTAAAGGTGCTTTAGATAGAGATATTTCAGGGGTTATGGCAACAGCATGCCACGAATAGTGAAATACAGAACCGCCGCCATCAAACCTGAAGCGGGTACGGTAATCACCCAGGCGGCGGCTATTTTGAACAGCTGAGAGCGTTTGACCAGTTCATGCCGGTAGACCTTACGTAGCTGTTTGCGCTCCTGTTTGCTGAGCTCGGCTTTTGCAGAATGTTTTTTCAGCTGCTTGAGCATTTTTTTCTTTTCAATAATCGAGGCTTTCTTGAACTCCATTAAAAAGGTTTCAATGACGTCTTCGTCCTGTTCCTGATGGTGTTCCTTTATTTCTTCAATCATTTTCGAGTAGGAGGTTTTCAGGTATTCGCGCAGGAACCCAACCCCGAAAATACCCCCGACAGCAATGTGTGTTGAACTCACCGGCAGGCCCAGCTGGCTGGCAATAATAACGGTAATGGAGGCCGCCATGGCGATACTGAATGCACGCATCTGATCAAGTTCGGTAATTTCAGAGCCGACAGTGCGGATAAGTTTTGGTCCATAGAGCGCGAGCCCCAGGGCAATACCCAGTGCGCCAATCATCATGACCCAGGTGGGTATGGCGGCTTTTTTAACGACACCGCCATGCATAATGGCATCGTTTATTGCGGCCAGGGGGCCAATGGCATTGGCTACATCATTGGCACCGTGTGCAAAACTGAGCAGGGCAGCGGCAAAAACAAGTGGGATGGTGAATAGTTTGTTTACGCCGCTTTTATCATTACTGATCGCCTGTGCCGCGCTGGCAACCATGGGTCTGACAATAAAAAAAATAACAATCGCGATTGCCAGACCAATGCCAGCAGCGGTAAAAAAGTCTAATTTCCATATTTTTTTCAGACCCTTGAGCATCAGGTAGGTTGCAAAGGCCCAGGCCATTACACCAACCAGTATCGGCACCATTTTTTTAGCGGCCTGACTCATATCGGGTTTATAAGTAATGGTGCGTTTTATAAGGTAGAGGAAAAATGCGGCAATTAAGCCACCGAGTACAGGCGATATAATCCAGCTGGCGGCGATCTGGCTCATTTTGACCCAGTTGGCAATTTCAATGCCGCCAGCGGCGATGCCAGCACCCAGAACACCGCCCACAATGGAATGAGTGGTTGAAACCGGTGCGCCGAAGGCGGTGGCCAGATTGAGCCATAGCGCGGCCGCGAGCAGGGCAGCCATCATTAACCAGATAAACATACTGGGGTCTGTAATCAGAGCGGGGTCGATGATGCCCTTTTTGATGGTGCTAACCACATCGCCTCCGGCAATTAAGGCACCAGATGCCTCAAATATTGCCGCGATAATAATTGCACCGGTTAAGGTGAGTGCTTTTGAACCGACGGCCGGGCCGACATTATTGGCCACATCATTGGCACCGATATTCATTGCCATATAGCCGCCAATCATGGCCGCAGCAACCAGTAGAAAACCGTTCTCTACATTGCTAATGGTGGAGCCTGTTACCAGCATTATGCCAATAATAAAGACCATGGAGAGGCCCAGGCGCAAGCTTTCACTGCGTCCTGACTGTGTGGCATGTTCCAGTCGATTAAAATCTTTATGTTCCATAGCTTAATGCTCTCGATAGATTATCTGAGGTCAGCGTTCATTTTGTGAACAGCGTTTTACAGGTTTGTGACACGCGTCTATTTCGCGAATGATAACGGCGAACGGCTTAAATGTACAAGGGTGTTTTGAAATAAATTCATCAGTCCTGAGCAATTGACAGTTCTTTCATCCTAAAAAGATCAGTTGAGCACCTGGAAGTATGCCTTCAGGCGCTCAGCTGGCGTAGTCAAAAAAGACGTGAATGGCCCAGTCCTTCGCGTTTTTTTTGACAGAGTCAGGTGTGCGCATGAGGGTGTAATTCTGGGTGAAGCATCACTCACCCTTCTGATGAGTTAGAAGGCGGGAAATTAATTAATATTTTTCAATAGCTTATGCTAATTTTATGCGTTCAACTGATTTTTTTAGGTTCATGTGCTTATAGCATTGATGGCTCGGTCAGAGCTGAGGTTAATTCAAAGTGATACAAGCGCAAGCAACTCTTCGGGTGAGTCGATGCTGTAATCAGCGCCCCAGTCTTCTGTGTTCTCCCACTCACCAATATAACCGTAGCGAGCAATCACCGTTTTCATACCGGCATTGATACCGGCCTGAATGTCTCGATGTGCATCGCCAATATAAATACAGTGCTCGGCAGCCGAGTTTGCCTGTTGACAGGCCAGGTGCATGGGTTCTGGATGGGGTTTGCGGTTCGCGGTTGTATCGCCACTAATAATACAGGCAGCACGTGCTGTTAAGTTGAGTTGTTGCATCAGGGGTTCAGTTAGCCAGCCAGGTTTATTGGTAACAACGCCCCAGTTGATGCCTTTGCTTTCAATGTGTTCAATGAATGCAGACATGCCGGGAAAGAGCCGGGAGTCGATGCAGAGCTTGTGCTGGTAAATATCCAGATAACGCTTTTTCAGGCGTTCGATGGTTTGTTCGTTTTCAATATCTGGAAAACCCAGTTGTACGAGTGCGGCACTGCCATTGGATACCAGCGGGCGTATTATTTCAAAATTTAATGCCGGCTGGCCTTCTTCAGCCAGCAGCAGATTAAGTGCACTGGCCATATCCGGCGCGGTGTCTATCAGGGTGCCATCAAGGTCAAAGAGTACCGTTTTAATAACAGGCATTGGCGTGGAGGTTACTCAGCAGGTGAAAGATAGTATGTCATATAATTTACATCAACATCTTTGCCCAGTTTATAGTGTTGAGTCAGGGGGTTGTAGCTCATGCCGGTAATGTGTTTTAGCTGTAGATCCGCCTGGCGTGCCCATTTGTCCAGTTCTGAGGGTTTAATAAATTTAGCGTATTCATGGGTGCCTCGGGGGAGCATTTTGAGCAGGTACTCTGCACCCACAATCGCCAGCATCCAGGCTTTCGGGTTGCGGTTTATGGTGGAGAAAAACACGGAGCCACCCGGTTTAACCAGTGTTTTACAGGCGGCAATAACCGATGCGGGGTCGGGCACATGTTCAAGCATTTCCATGCAGCTTACGGCATCAAAGGAGGCGGGTTGCTCGAGGGCTAGCTCCTCGACGGTAATCTGCTGATAGTTGATATCAACCTCACTTTCCATGGCGTGTAATCTGGCCACTGAGAGAGGTGCTTTGCCCATATCTATAGCCATCACGTCGGCACCGCGCAAAGCCATGCTCTCGGATAAAATACCGCCACCACAGCCTACATCCAGCACGCGCTTTCCACTGAGATGAACGCGTTCATCAATATAGTGCAGACGCAGTGGGTTTATTTCGTGCAGTGGTTTGAACTCACCGTGCATATCCCACCAGCGGCTGGCGAGCTCTTCGAATTTTGATATTTCTGCGGGGTCAATATTTAATGTTGTCATGGTTGCTAAAATCTTTTATTAAGTCGTTTTTCTGCGCGATGCTTCAGTTTGTTCGGTGATTACTCAGCGTGGCTAATTCTGTCACACCATTGCTGGCATTTAACCATTATATCCTGTTCATTAAGGGTTGTAAGCTGGCGATCTTTTAATAAGTGGCGACCGGCTACCCAGACATCGCTGACCTGTTCACGGCTATTGCTGTATACCAGGTTGGCAACGGGGTCATACACTGGATTGAGCTCTAGCGCAGAGAAATCCAGCGCAATGATATCCGCATACTTGCCTGTGTCCAGGCTACCGGTCAGGTGATCCAGCCCCAGGGCTCGGGCACCATTTAATGTGGCCATACGCACCGTTTGCATGGCGTTTAATGCGCCAGCATCCTGGCTCACGCCTTTGGCCAGCAGGCTTGCGGTGTGCATTTCACCGAGCATATTCAGATCGTTGTTACTGGCGGTGCTGTCCGTGCCCAGGGCAACATTTATGCCCGCATCCATCAGCTTTTTAACCGGGCAGAATCCACTGGCCAGTTTGAGGTTGGATTCTGGGCAGTGAACAATATGACTACCGGATTCTGCCAGAAGTGCAATCTCTTCATCGTTTGCCTGAGTGAAATGTACGGCCATCAGGTTAGGGGAAACCAGCCCAAGCTCATTGAGGCGTGCAAGTGGACGTTTGCCATAACGGGCGATGGATTGTTCAATTTCAAAAGCAGTTTCATGAAGGTGGATATGCACGGGCAGATCCATTTCATCTGAGAGTACCCGAATACGGTTCAGGGCTTCATCTGAGAGAGTGAAAGGAGCATGGGGTGCAAAAGGTGTGTGAATCAGGCTGTCGCTGCGGAATTTGTCGCGCAACTCAAGCCCTCTGTCGATATATTCATTTGCATTACTGGCCCAGGCGCTGGGGAAATCGACGGCAATGAGCCCAATGCAGGCGCGAATGCCAATGTCTCTGGCCAGGCGCGCGCTAATTTCAGGGAAAAAATACATGTCATTAAAGCAGGTGGTGCCTGAGCGTAGCATTTCAGCAATGGCTAGCTGAGAACCATCGCTGACAAACTCATCGCTCATCCACCGGGCTTCGGCGGGCCAGATGTGATTGTTTAGCCATTCATCCAGTGGCAGATCATCTGCCATCCCGCGAAACAGGCTCATTGGGCTGTGGGTGTGGGCATTGATCAGGCCCGGCATTAGCAGGTGCTGGTCGTAGTGTGACTCTATGCTCGCACTGAATGCCTGGCTGACCTCAGTGGTGGGCAGGATGGCAAGAACCCTGCCATCGTCTATAGCAATGCTGTGGTTTTCCAGCAGTGGGTCGTTGTCTGTCACCGGCAGTACCCAGCGACCATGCAGTAGGGTGTCAACTGATTTCATGCTCGGCAAGATAGCATAAAACACAGCCATGCAGGCTATTTTTTAGGATAATATAATGTTATATAGTAGTTTACTGTCGGTATATTATGGAAAGGATACCCATTATTCAGAAGGCACAGTGAAAGCCTCCCTGTAAATTCAGCACTTGCATTCATGCAACTGATGATTTTGAATGATGTCTCTCTTTTCCTGCCGACTCACTAGATATGAACCTGTCAATAAAAATGGAGTTAAGCTTATGTCATTTTTCGATCTGATTTTAAATTTGTCTCGCGCATCTGTTGTTGCGCTATTAGGTGGCGTGCTCACTGTGACGGCTGGCTGTGGTAAAACAGTCACCCGCATTGACAGTGATGAGGTGACTGATCTCAGTGGTCAGTGGAACGATACCGATTCGCGCCTTGTTTCACGTGAGATGATTGATGATGTACTGTCGAGGCCCTGGATTTCTAATTTCAGCCGTGAGAAGGGAAAGGTACCGATTATTATTGTGGGTACGGTTAGAAATTTAAGTCATGAGCATATCAATACGCGCACTTTTATTGCGGATCTTGAAAAAGAGCTGATTAACTCTGGCGAAGTACAGTTTGTGGCATCTGCTGCCGAGCGAAATGAGATTCGCGAAGAGCGACGTGACCAGGACCTGAATGCCAGTGAATCCACGCGCAAAGCGATGGGAAATGAAACCGCTGCTGATTTTATGCTAAAAGGTACTATTAACACTATTGTTGATGCTGTGGGTGGAGATCAGGCTCGATTTTATCAGGTTGATCTGACGCTGATTAATCTGCAAAATAATCGTAAAGTATGGATAGGACAGAGAAAAATTAAGAAAAGAGTCGAAAAAAATAGCTGGCGACTTTAAGTTTCCCTTAAGTGATAACGACGGGATTAAAATGCTATTTGCTGGCCTGAAGGCTTTTTCTGGTAGCATGCTGTGTTTCATTAAAAGGGTTTTAAATCTGATTCTACAGCCGCTGCTTCTGCTCGCCCTCACATTATTCGTTTTGCAGGGTTGTGCAACGTCTGCTGAAAAAACCGCAGGTCTGCGACAGTTAATGTCGCAGAGTCATTTTGAGCAGGCGCTGGCAGAAGCGGAGAAACAGCTTAAGGATGATGCGAATGGTGTTATGCAAAATATGAATGTGGGTGTATTGCGACGAATAAATGGAGATTTCAGCGCCAGCAATAAAGCTTTTATGCAGGCCAAACGTAAGATTGATGATTTGTATGCCACATCCATCAGTGAGCAGGCCGGTGCATTAATGATTAATGATGAGTTGATCCGTTTTGAGGGTGACCGGTTTGAGCAGGTTTTAATTCATCTGTATATGGCGAGTAATTTCCTGAGCCTGGGAGACCCTGATGGTGCAAGGGTCGAACTGTTGCAGTCACAGGTTAGAATGGATCAGTGGGGAGAGCCGGATGATGAAGTGCCTTTTATGCGATATTTCTCGGGAATAATATTTGAAATATTAGGCGAGGACGACTCGGCAACCGTCTCATATCGCAAAGCGGTAGATGCTTATATCAATACAAAAGCCCGACATGGTTTAAATGTTCCACAGAGCCTTCAGTTCGATTTGCTTAGAATGCTCTCAAAAATGCAGCTTCTTAATGAATTTGTGGAGTACCAGCAGCGCTTTGCTCTTAATAATTTCCAGCTACCGGATATGGATAATAAAGGAGAGTTGATTGTTGTTCTGGGTAATGGCATGTCTCCACAGCGTGCTCAGGTCAGTATTCATGTCTGGTCTACGGAGTTGTCAGCTAATATTAAGATAGCCGTGCCGGCTTATCTGCACCCGCCGGCCAGGCTCAATAAAGTACGCTTACAGATTAATGATAGATACTACCCGCTTGAAGTGGTCTCTAATATTGATGGTCTTGCACGGTCTGCGCTGTCGGAAAAAATGCCGGTTATTACGGCCCGCGCGCTTGCGCGAGCAGTGGTGAAGAAACAGTCTGAAAAACAGGCTGGAGAGCGAAACGGTTATATGCAGCTTGCTCTGCTGATATTCAATCTCAGTACGGAAATTGCCGATACACGTAGCTGGAGTACCCTGCCTCAGGAGTTTGAGCTTGCCAGAGTGCTTTTGCCTGAAGGCGAGCATCATGTAATGATAGAAGTGCTCGGTAGAGGCGGGCGTGTTATAGACACAATTGCTGAGCGAGTTAGAATCCGGGCTGGTGCGATTTCTGTTGTTAGTAAACGCTGGACAGCACCCACACCAAAGCTTAAACTTGTTCCGCCAAAGGGGAATGCGGTGGGTGATAAGCGCTCAGTCGGGTCATTATAAACATAGATTGGCCTCAGGTATTTGCATTTGCTGATTACTGGATTACAAATTTTATGATTCATAAACTTTATGCTATCGCCATCGTTTTTAACGGCCTGTTTCTAATCTCTCAGGTATCCGTTGCAGAGTCGTCTCAGCCCGAGTGGGTTGAGGGTGGCGCGAAGTTGTATCCTGCCCAACTGTATATAACGGCCACTGGCACTGCCCCAGATGTTGAGCTGGCTAAAAATCGAGCATTGGCTAATCTGAGTAAAGTCTTTGAATCGCACATCAGAGCAACCAGTACGACTCAGAATAATGTAGAAGTTGTGATGGAGCAAGGTGAAAAGCAGTACTCACGCAGGCAGTCCATTGCGCAACAAATTCAGCTTCGCACGGATAAAATCATCAATGGTGTGCGAATTGCAGAAACCTGGCAGGACAAAAGTGTATCTATCTTTCATGCGCTCGCAGTTTTAAATCGCACGCAGGCCAGTAATAATATATACCAGGAAATGCAGCAACTGGATTATGAAACCCAGGTCGCACTGGAACAAAGTCAGCTGCTTTCAGATAGCCTGCGCTCAATATCGGCACTTAACCAGTCTATTGTGTATCAGTCGAAGAGGCGAGCATTGCATAAAATGCTCAAGGTGGTTGATATTCAGGGCAAAGGCTATCCCTCAAAGTGGAGCATCCGTGAACTTGAGGCTCAGCTTGAGGCGAAATTGTTTACCCTGGGTGTTGCCGCTGCTGTTGATAATGACCCTGTTGGTGCGCTAGAGGAGACGTTAAGGTCGGCTATGGGTAATGCCGGCTTTCCTGCAGATAAGGAAAACCCGGCGTATACACTGGTGGTCAATCTGGATGTTCAGGATCTGGGTTTCAGGCAGGGCTGGTACTGGTTACGTGCTAAGCTCGCCATCAAAGTCATTTCATCGGATGGAAGAGTCAGGGGACGAAAACAATGGCCCTTAAAGGTGTCTGCCCTGCACCGTATGGATACTGAAGGTCGTTTGATGACACAGGTGGATGAAACATTAAATGCTGAACTAAAGCAGGCGATTTTACAAATCGCCACAGCCGAAGAATGAGAGGTGTATGGTGTATGAAATTTATCAGGCACCCTGAAGTGAGAACCAGTTGGCACACTCTCTCCACATTATATGGTAATTTGTCCCGCAAATAAGCATTTCTTCGGACGTGTCTCACAGTGGAGCTTCTTATCCGCGTTGAAAATGGACTTTGCATCTGTAATCTCTCATTTTTACCTCGATTTTGAACCTCTGCATTAATAATACTACCGGTACATATGGACAGGAATCCCATTAGTTTTCTCTCGTTGAGAAGAGAGATTGTTACGGGTTAAAACGATTACGGCAATGAATTTATGGTTCTCAGGAATAAGTTAAAATATATTTTAACTGGCAGTCTGCTTATGGTGCCCCTTATGTCAGTTGCAGACAGGCAGGAGCTGGCTAAATACCCGAGTGTGTATGAAGGATCAGATTATGTGCTGACCATGCTCAGAACAGGCGAACATTCCAGAGAAACGGTGCTAATTAAAGTTGAGGGCATTGATAACGATTTTGATGGGCAAATTTACCTGCACAGTAAAAAATGTGAAGATACCCGATGCACCGCTTACAGGTATGAAACCAGCGAAGTGCCCGGAAAAGCGCGATGGTGGACTGTGCAGTCTGTTGGCAGCAGCTATGGCCATGAGAACCTGATTATGTATCCTCCTGGCATTGATACGAAAACAGCAATCCATAAGGTGAAACGCCCCGGAGGTTTTAATGCTGAGAAATTTTACGCAGAGTATCTCGGTCAGAAATTACTGCGCAAATAATGCTGGTGCCTTTTAATCTATCAATTTAAACGGAGTTTTTTATGAAAATGTTAAATATATTGCCTGTTTTTTCTGCAACGTTACTGGTGCTGACGACTGGTGCTGTAAACGCTGCGCCTCCGGGTTTTTCTGCGGCGATTAAGAATAGTTTGGGGCAACTCGAAAAATCTCCTTATAAAGCGTTAGAGGTGCATACTACTTCGGGGTCATTTTCAGGGGAGTTTGTGTCTCAGTCTAAGGATGTTATCGTGTTAAAGACTAAAACAGGTGATTTTCAGATGAAGCTCGGAAAAGAAAAAATACGGTTGACGTCTATTAAAGTGAACTCAATAACCGCTATTTCTGTTTATGTGCTGGATAGATAGATGAGTGGAAATTTCGGGCTATTGTTATGCTGTTTAATAAAGGACTACTAATTGTGGGGGGATAAAATGAATGAAAATAACTTACAGGTAACTGAAATGGGCATTGAAGATAAAAAAGCAATGACGGCTGCAACAAAGGCAATGGAAGTTGCTCTGGTCGGCTACAGAAATATTTGCGGAAATGTGGATCTGAACTGTGATATAGACTGGTCGAACTGGAGCCATTATGATTATGAGAAGCTGAATGTTTTTGATGATGATGAGAGACCTAGAACGGCTATTCTGGAGGGGTTAGGTAATGTTCTGACGGATGTTTTCTCGGCCATGGGTGAACTGTTTAAGGAAAGTCGTTTTAAGAGGGCGCTAGCGAATATTGCCGTTATTTCTGTTACAGGAAAAAAAGACCAGAGCTCTCGCTCAGTGGGTTTTGAATTTGATGGCGCAACTTTAAATGTATCTATAAATGCGGATACTATTGTTTCGAATGTCGACTTTTTTCTTGAAAATGCCCTGCGAGAGCAAATCCTTGCTACGGATTTTCCTTCGGCCATTAAAGACTTTGATATGAGTTTTTCTGCAACCATAAAATACAGACTGGCAGAAGTGGAAAAATCACCTAATAAAATGATTGAAGTATACACGGCTTCAGGTGTTTTTTCTGGAGAGTTAGTGTCTAGTTCTTCAGACGTTCTGGTGCTAAAAACTGAAGCCAGAAGCATGCATCTGGAAGCCGGTATGAGTTATATTAATATTGATACGATAACGGCTATACATGTCTGATGTCTGGTAAATTAGCTGAAATGCGACGCTATTAACGTTTTGTGTTCTAAAATGCGATTGCAATATAGCCGTTTTAGTATTAGTTTACTACTAATACATATGGAAAGGATAACATCATTCAAAATACATGTGGATACATCCATATGGCTAATGGTTTTTGAATAATGGGTATTTTTTCTGCCAACTCATTAAGTATATAGATGCTTAATCCTGTGAGCTAATGATCAGGCGATGCGTTTGTTAGCGAGTCTGCTGGAATGGGTATTCATTTCATGTGTTTCGTTAGTAATCTGGTAGTTTGATTGTTAATCGCAATTTTTTATAATTAACATGTTAATCACTCTTCTTTGAGGGAAGTATAATGAATAAATTAGTTTTACCCATCGTTTTACCCATGGCTTTAATCGCGGCCTCTTTTACAGCCCAGGCTGGAATTAAGGATAAAAAAGCAAAGAAAGTGGCTACCACCACGATGGATGCCGCTCTGGCGAAAGCTAAAACCAGTTGTGGTAATGCAAAGCTGGAAGGTAAAATAGACTGGTCAAGCTGGGGATCGTATAAATATGAAAAAATGAGTGGAGGCAGAGCTAAAGATGTTGTTATACATGATGCCGGTACTCTTCTGGAAGGTGTTATCAGTGAAATGGCGGATTTATGTAAAGATGCTGATTATAAAGAAGAGCTGGCTAAAATTACCACTATCGCTGTTTCCGGCAAAAAAGACCAGTCTTCTATGTATGTTGGTTTCAAGCTAGATGGTGCTACGCTTAAAATGGACTTAAATGCGGATGCAATAGGCAGCTGGAAGAATAAAGATTTACTTAAAAAGATCTGGGAATAAAGGCCTGATATAATAAGTAATCGTTCAGTTTGTATGAAGAGGCCCTGATTTGAATCAGGGCCTTTTTTTGTCTAATTGACAGGTAGCGAATATAAATCTGAAAAAATCAGTTACTACTGAAGCGGGTATCCTTTCTTTCCGGCTTATTAGTATGTCGTGGATGCAGGAGCATAAGAGCGTGAAGATGCTACACCTCAACTGATTGTTTCAGGCTGGATCAGGTGCTAATCAATCGTCGGCCAATTGTTTTATTAGTCGTGAGAATTTACGAGAAGACTCTTTGTCATTACAGATTATGCCGTTGATTTTTTGAAGCATTTGCTGGAATTCAGGATCATTGATAATGTCATCACCAAATTCCCACAAAAGCACAGATTCCAGAAAAACCCCGTTAGAAAGCTGTTCGTAATTCCTGCTTTTTCTGTCGAGTAATTTTAGTTTTTTAGAGATAGATTTTTTTAGGTCGCCTGATGATATTTTTCCTGTTGTTTTTCCGTCAGTTGTTCTGGCCTGCTTATCAGAGTGTAGTGAGCCTGGTTTAGTCTGTTTAGATAGCTGAGATCGTGCAATTTTAAATATGCTATTAATCTGCTTGATTTTATCCATGTAAATTCAGTCTAGT
>UOFG01000148.1_pt1 | contig 29197 bp, 29 predicted proteins | sample 1988411 | NCBI WGS metagenome assembly UOFG01 (sample SAMEA4712194, study PRJEB27164) | hydrothermal vent metagenome | biome: marine basaltic hydrothermal vent biome; feature: marine hydrothermal vent; material: mineral | place: Pacific Ocean | collected 2011-06-14/2011-07-23 | depth 1689 m
TTATCGCACTTTACTGGGTGTTATTAGAATCTGTAGAAATGCGCAATGCGCCATTTGCGTTATGGATACAAAATTTATCTGAGCAGGACCCATACTATATATTGCCAATACTTATGGGTGCTACCATGTTTATACAGCAAAAACTGAATCCTGCGCCAGTAGACCCTGTTCAGCAGAAGGTTTTTCAGTTTATGCCGCTGGTATTTACCGGATTTTTCCTGTTCTTCCCTTCAGGCCTGGTGCTGTACTGGGTTGTTAATAACACCCTGTCAATTATTCAGCAATGGATTATAACAAAACGCATAGAATCGGCTAAATAGACCCCGCAGGGTTAGGATGCCAGTAGAAAAAGCCGATACCATTTCAGCAATTGCCACGGCACCCGGTAGAGGTGGTGTGGGTATTGTGCGGGTATCTGGCCCTGAAAGCCGGAAAATTGCAGAGAAAATCCTCAATAAATTCCCGCTCGATCGTAAAGCAGATTATCTTAATTTCAGCGATGCCAATGGTCAGACGATTGATAGTGGTATAGCGTTGTTTTTTCAGAAACCTCGCTCATTTACGGGAGAGGATGTTCTCGAACTACAGGCTCATGGTGGGCCGGTGGTACTGGATATGCTGCTAAAGCGAACACTGGAACTGGGCGCACGCCCTGCCAGAGCCGGTGAATTTACAGAACAGGCATTCTTAAATGACAAAATAGACCTTGCGCAGGCAGAGGCGGTGTCGGACCTGATAGAAGCCGAATCCACAGAAGCCGCAAGAGCGGCCTTAAGATCATTACAGGGGGAGTTTTCTCATAAAATACACGAACTTGTCGACAAACTCATTGAACTTCGCTTGTATGTAGAGGCATCCTTAGATTTTCCAGAAGAAGAAATTGATTTTCTGAATGATGGAAAAGTAGAAGCAAAACTAAAAACCATTGAAATTGCATTGCAACGGGTCTTCCAGTCTGCACAGCAGGGTAGTCTGCTACGGGAAGGTATGACACTGGTGATAGCGGGCAGGCCCAATGCGGGAAAATCAAGTTTACTCAATCAGCTGGCAGGGAAAGAATCTGCCATTGTTACCGATATTCCCGGCACAACACGGGATGTGTTGCGCGAGCACATACAGCTAGATGGATTACCTCTGCATATAATAGACACCGCCGGCCTTAGAGAAAGCAATGATCCGGTAGAGCAGGAAGGCATTCGCCGGGCCTGGAAAGAAATCGAGCAGGCGGATCGAATATTATTGCTGGTAGACGATACCCAACGCAGTGATGATCATCTGGCCATAGAAGCGCAGTTGCCATCAAATATTGGTGTGACTCGAATATTCAATAAAATAGATGTTTCGGGTCGTTCGGCAGAAATCATCGAAACAGCAGAAGAAGTAGATATAGCCTTAAGTGCCAGAACCGGTGAAGGTCTGAGTATACTAAAAAGCCACCTCAAACACTGCATGGGCTATGAACAAAGCAATGAAGGGCGATTTATGGCCAGGCGTCGGCATATTAAAGCGCTGCAAAATGCAGAAGCAAACCTGCAAAACGCACGCTATAATCTAGTAGAGCTTAAGGCAGGTGAGCTACTGGCCGAAGAGCTGCGCATGGCGCAATGTCAGCTCAGTGAAATTACAGGCGAGTTCACCTCAGATGACCTGCTGGGGCGAATTTTTTCAAGTTTCTGCATCGGTAAATAAAACAGGTTAGTAGAGTGAACGAATATCGATATACACTAATAGTGTTACTAATACTGATAGCAGGCCCGTTATTCGCATCAGAAAAACTCTTTCTTCCCAACACCGGCGATACGGTACTTGATGAATCATTGGTGCAGATTAATAAAAAAATAAATAAAAAATCCGTGCGAAAACTAAGCCAGTATACACAGCAACTGGCGAATGATTTTCAGATACCGCTGTATAGGGTTGAAGAATTATTTAATGTTTATGAATTTACAGCCGCAGATGTACTGATGAGTGTATCGATTGCTGATGTGAGCGGTGAGCCATTAAAAAATGTTGCCGGGCTTTATTTTAAAAATAAACAAAGTGGCTGGAAAGCGGTGTTAAAACAGCTGATGATCTCACCGGGTTCAAAGGTGTATCAACAGATAAAAAAGGATGCGGTAGCAACGTATTAAAAGCAAATTAATTTAGCCTGGAGCAGCGTCTGTTTTTAAATCAAGGGAAATTTTATATTTGTTAATCTGATGTGCAACAACGGTTGCGCCAAGCATAAGGCCTGCAAACATCCACGAAGAATAATACAGACCCCATACCGGTAAAAAATAAAATCCCGAAAGCAATACACTCAGTACACCACCTAAAGTGGAAGAGGCAAAAACCAGTCCGGCTGTTCGTCCGGTGTTTTCTTTTTCCAGCGCACAATATCGAATAACAACAGGGGAAACCATGCCCATAAATAGCAGCGGCGGAAAAATAAACACAATGGATGAAATCATTGAACCCCAGCGTACATCTATCATTTGAGTCATCTGCATAATAATGCCTGAAGACACGGGCATAATGGCAATAAAAAAAGTAGCCAGAATGAGCAATATTTTTAGTCGGCCTGCAATATTATTCCGGCGGCTCAAATGCCCTCCAATGAAATAGCCAGCCGCTAAACCCAGCATAGAAATTCCCAGAACAGATGTCCATACATAAAGAGATGTGCCGAACCAGGGTGCAATTAACTTTGCGCCAATCAGCTCTACACCCATAACAGATGCGCCTTCCAGAAAACAGACGATTAAAACATATTTTAAATAATGAGGCATAATGGACTAATGGCCTAAAAGAAAGGCAGGCCCTTTTTGTTTAATTCAATAAGATGGTGTTCAATAGTGTATTTTCGCCAGTCGGCATAAGCCGCCTTGTTTAAGCGATCTAAAATTGGGTATTCATCCTGAAGAATTGGTGCGTCTTTATACATCGAGGGTTGCATATTGACTAATAGTGGTGGGCTGGGCGCGCGCCAGTCTGTACTGCACCAGCTTGTTCGCCAGGTTCTGTTAGAGAAAAACTGTGGATCTTTATTTGTCGTTGCTACAAAGAGCGTATTTCTGGCTCCGGGTTTGCCCGGAGTTACCAGATAACGGGTATTAAAATCTTTAGAAACCAGTGTTTTATAAACAGCGCGTGCGCCTTTGCCATCATCTCCCTGTAGATAGCCGTGGAAATTAATAATAAGTATGCCACTGGAAGAGAGACGTTTTTTAATAAGTTCGAGTGATTCACGGGTCAAAATATGGTTAGGAACCCCTTCGCCAGTAAATAAATCAATTACAATGAGGTCATATATTTTAGGGTGTGTGTTTAAATAATGTCGAGCATCATCTTCAATAAAGTTTATTTTTTCAGAGAGATTAAAGAATGTTGATGCAAGTTGATAAACCCTGGGGTCCAGATCTACCGTATCTACATTAAAATTTAAATTAATAAACTCATTAGCAATGCTGCCACCCGCAAGACCCAGTAACAATGCATTTGAATTTTCAGGTTGTGCTCCGGCAATATTAGTTAAATAATGTGCATAATCCCAGAGAGAACACTTATTATAAGTATTCATATTCGTTTGCCCTACGCGATTATTCAGGAGCATGCGCCGAGGGTAGGTTTTGCCGTTATACTCCAGCGGAATATCCGCAACCATTAATTCACCATAAAGCCCGGATTGTCGGTACAGCACCCCGGGAAATAAAGTAGTAGATACACTAAAAGCAGAGGTACAAATTAAAACCAGGCTCAATAGCGAAGCAACCCAGGCATGACGGTTAAGCTTAAAAGGCTGCCCTGCAAGCAATATAAAACTGATAACAAAATAAATACCGGCCACCGCAACAACCGCATATTCAAGCCCAATGGATGGAATCATCCAGTAACCGGTTAGAAAGGTTGCCAGTACACCGCCAATGGTTGAAAGAGAAAATATTTTACCTGCCGACTCACCCGCCGCATGATGATCGGTTGTGGTGATCTGCGTTAAAATGGGCGATACCATACCCGCAAGCACCATGTACGGTAAAATAATAACCATCGATGAAATAATGCTGCCCGATGTGCCAAACCTGTTATAAGCAAAGGCAAACAGAACCTTGCCCAGCAAAGGTGCGACAGCGACAGCAATGGCGGCATAAAAAAGCAGATGGCAAAGGGAGCTTACCTGATTGTGTTTTACAGAATGGCGCCCCCCAATCCAGTAGCCCAGTGCGAGCCCACTCATAACAACGGCCAGTGTAACGGCCCAGACCTCCAGAGAAGTACCATAAAAAGGTGCCAGCATCTTGCCACAAATCATCTCGAATGCCATGATGCCAGCACCATTTAGAAAGGCCAGTGTTAAAATTTGTTTATGTTGCATTAGAATCGTTTATTAAAATATATAAAATTGACTAGCGGTTATATGCGAGCGGGGTGTCAGGCAGCCTCAGTTTAAAAGGTTGATTACCGTAAAAAGGATAAAAAGAGATATTTAATGTGCGTTAAGTGCCAGAGTCGGGAAGCGCAATCGTACAAAATCATAACCCATGAAACAGAGAATACTGCCCTAAAGCCCACAATATGTCACGTCATTTTGATTAAATTCTGTGATTCTGCTGATTTTTCCAGAATAAACTTTAGAGGGTCAAAATATTGCATTTGTAAGGCCAGTTAAGGAGCAGTAGGGGCAATGGGCTAAACAGGCTGTAATAAGACAGACACAGCTAAGAGGGGCACTAATAACGGGCAATTTGCTGGAGTCTGGGCCCACAGATAATGATATAACCCACAAATGACACAATAAATAATGCTCAGGTGTATTTTTAATGTCTTATAAGCTATACAAATACCCAAAAATAGTGATAATGGGTTAGTCGTGTGCTGTGGAACAGAAGGAATTAAAGCTGTGCAGTTCAATAGCTTTTTGGGAAATTAATAGAGAATGGATAAAAACAACAAGGCAAGCCCCAATAAACCTGCCAAAGATAGCAATGCCACCGTTATCAAATCAGCAGGTGCGCAATCAACAACCGGCAGGCAATCACAGCCCAGATCGGCTTCGCCTGCAAAAAAGCCACCTGCAGAGGCTAAAACGCGTATAAAGCAGGGCCGGTCAGCGAAGCAGGCGGCAGAGGAATATGCGCCATCCACAGAAAAAATAAAAAAAGATGCCATTGCGCTCACACGCATAAACAACCAGTTTCAGTCTCAGGACACCAGCAAAGGCTTTGAAAAAGCCCAGAGCGATGCTAACAGGGCGCTGGCCGATAATAAAATAGTCCTTAACAAGCGTTTTGTACTGGATTCAACACTGGGTTCTGGTGGCATGGGTACGGTTTATAAAGGCCAGGACTTACGCAAGGTGGAAGCGAATGATTTAAACCCCTATGTTGCAGTAAAGGTATTAAATAGCGATTTTGAGAAACACCCCGATGCCTATATATCCTTGCAGCGCGAAGCTTCTCGTACCAATAAACTAGCACACCCTAATATCATTACCGTAAATGACTTCGATCGTGATGGTGATATTGTATTTATGACCATGGAACTGCTTGAAGGGCAGAGTATGGATGTGCTTTTGCGCAATTATAAAGATACTGGCCTGCCCATTGATGAGGCGATGAGCATTATTAAAGACTATTGCAATGCGGTTGAATATGCCCATCAGAACAATATTATTCATTCAGATCTCAAACCCGGTAATATTTTTATAACAGAAACAGGCGCAAAAGTGCTGGATTTCGGTATTGCCCGAATCACCAGCGATGCACAGTTAAAAGATGATTTTGATGCAGGCACTCTGGGTGCGCTAACAGAAGCTTATGCAAGCCTGGAGATGTTTGAATACAAACCGCCTGCACCCAGCGACGATGTGTATGCGGCCGGTATAATTGCCTATGAATTACTAACGGGCAGACACCCTTATGGCCGAAAATCGGCAGAGAAGGCACTACAGGAAAAGCTGAAGCCGCAGCGGGTAGAAGGCATATCCAAACGCCAGTGGCAGGCGCTTTCAAAAGCGCTGAAATTAAAGCGTGAAGATCGTACAGCATCAATTCAGAAATTTCTTGATGAACTCACATTAAAGAAAAAATTCCCTATATTTAAACTCACCAGTCTGGTCTTTTTAATTGCGCTGTCATGGTTTGGCTATGTGAAATTTTTTATGCCAAATGAATTGACTAATGTATTAAATAAAACATTTATCAAAGCACAGGAGTGCTATGCGACTAAAAATTATGACTGTGCGATAGACAGCGCCAGGGCAGTTATAAAAATGGAGCCGGGTAACAAGGAAGCATTAGAGTTATTAAAGCAGTCAAAAAATGATTTTCTGGATTACAGAATTAATAAATTAATGAGTGTAGCAAAACAGTGCCTGGATAAAAATAGCGACATACGCTGCGCAAATACAAAACTACAGCAGTTAATAGAGATTGCAGCAGACTCTACGCAGGTAAGAAAACTGGAAAATAGTATTGCAGAAAAAGAACTGGAAATATTTATAAACAATAGCATGTTAACAGCGAATAGCTGCATGGTAGAAAAAAACTATAATTGTGTGATGGATAGCACAGCAGAAATACTCAATCGAAATGTAGACTATGCACCAGCAATTCGCCTGGCAGAACAGGTAAAAGTACTGCTATCCAGGCAGCGCGATGAAAGTGCAAAAAATAACAAAGAATTTAATACGCGCATGGGAAAAGCCAGAGCCTGCTTTGCAAAAGGAGACTATACCTGCTCGAAAAAATATGCAAAGCTGGCACTGAAAAATAAGCCAGGAAATAGTCAGGCAGAATCGCTGTATGAAAAATCAGGCTATGCAATGAGCCGAAAAACTGATAACTTACGCAGAGCAAACAAGGTGTTGCAGCAGGGTCAGCAGTGTTTTAAGCGTAAAAATTATAGCTGCGCAATAGCCAAATCGGAATCAGCTCTGGAGTTTTTGCCCGATCATAATCCTGCGATTAAACTAAGAAATAAAGCGAAACAAGAAATTGAAAAACTTAAAAACTCAATAATCATAAACTAACACAAATGGAGAGAATGATGAAAAAATATAAAATGCGAACCCTTATAGTAGCGGCATTATCAGTAAGTTTACTTACCGGATTTGGCTTTGGTGATCTGGCCAAAGACATTTTGCCTGACACAGACAAATGTAAAAATGCTTCAGATCCTAAAAAATGTCGGAAAAATGAAAAACTAAAATCGGCAGCAAAAATTGCTGCGGTTGGTGTTGCCGCAAAGCTGATCTACGATATGGTTATCAGCTTTAAAACAGAGCAGACGACCAGTGAATCAAAGGTTATTAGTAGCTATAAGAAAAAGCATAAAACATTGCCTGATAATCCGGTGCTTACCTCATATAAATCAAGCCTGAAACCAGGTGAGGTGGTAAAAGCGGGCAAGGAAGTGTTAATTGTTTCCAGTCTGGAAGTTGTAGCAGGCAAGAAAAATAGTAAAGTTAAAATTCAGGAAAAAATTGCCATATATGACAGCGAAGATAATAAAAAGCTGCTTAAAGAGTTAGTAAAAGATGTAAACAGTAAAACAGGTAAAAGCGGTGCATTTAAAAACGAATTTAAATTCACCCTGCCGGTTGGTATGCCTCAGGGCATATACCCCATTAAAACCCTGGTTGTTATTGATAAGAAAAACCAGAAAGAAGTTAAAAACAGGATGCAGTTAGTATTAGAAATTAATGCCGATGATGAGTATCGTATTATCGCTTTAAATAACTACTAAGCGGACTTACTAATGAGTTGGCAGGATAAGGAGTCCCATTATTCAAAATCCTCAGCTGCACGGATGCGGATGTCGAGCCTACACGGATGTGTTCATGGCGTGTTTTGAATGGTGAGATTTTTTCCAGTACCGGTAGCAATTCTGCTAAAAAGGGCGTTCATATAATGTGAGCGCCTTTTTTTGTGAGTCGTAAATCAGGTAAGGCATTTTATACTCATATACTGAGCTTTATGTAGACGGCGGATACTCGGAAAAGACAGGTAGCTCATCTGCGCATGACCATTCCGCACGTGAATCCCAGAAAATATGGCCCTGAGGAGAAATCGGGGGGAGAGTATCAAGTGAGCCAGCAGGGATCAGTACTGCATCCAGTTCAGGTACTACACGGGGCATTATGCTTCCGCAGTTTGTGCAAAAACAGTTATAAAATCGTTCAGCCTCTGGCACCTTATAGCGGCCCAGCAGGTCTTCACCCTCAAGCCAGCGGATGCCAGTATATGGAGAAATTAGCAAATTACTCGCATGTCCCGTGCCTGTCGCTTTGCGGCAACGTTGGCAATGGCAGTGATAAAAGCGCTTCGTTTCCCCGGTTACCCTGTATTTCACCGAGCCGCACAGGCAGCTGCCTTTAACAGTTACTTCAGACATGATATATTCCTTACCTTACTTTAACCTTATGTTATGGGTAGTATTAACCTGAAAAGCTCAGTTGAGCACCCAGAAGTATGTTACTTTATTTTAATCGGGAGGCCCAGATTGCAATTTTATGCTTCATTGACTTCTGTGAGATCTGATCCTCAGGAATAGGCTGAATCACCTCATCATGAACCAGCAGACGATAGATATATTCTATTTTTTCGCTCGCAGAATCGGTTGCTTCAAACTCAACAACTCCTCGGCCTTCACCATATTTAACACCTTCGATAATGGCCTTCTTTAAAAGTTCCTTTTCATTTTTAAGTTTTTTCATTATATCCCCCCGTATGCAATTCAATAAAGAAGTACCTGAATACGGGGCACCTCTAAAAATGGTTTATGGCCGGGCCACAGCCCCTTTAGTCTATGTTTATGAGCTAGAAGGTGCAAGCTATTTTTAGGTCTGTCTGAGATATTGGTGAAATAATGTGGTTTAGTCTGGAGTTGTTAAGAGGCTTTGTTTTGCTTTTTGAATATATAGCCCAGTAACCGGTAAGGATAGCGGGAGAGCATATGAAGCCATCCACTGCTAATATTATTTTTTTTGCAGATTGATATTTTTTCCTTATTAATGAAAAATTGTACAAAAAGATTCCGCGTGCTAGAGCCACCGATTCGCATTTTTACTGCAAGCACATCAATATATTTCCATTTTAGCTCCGTATGGTTGAAAATTCTACACATAAAATCAAAGTCTGCACACAATAAATAAGAAATATCATAAAAACCGAATTTGGTATAAACAGATTTTCGTACATACAAAGAGGGATGAGCAGGCATTAAGCCTCGTGAAAGTTGGCCTGGTTTAAAGTGTCGGGAGCTAAAATGGCGTAGAGGATTTTGCAGATCATGTTTTTTATAGAAAGCAATGTCAGCATAAATTACATCATAATTTTCTATAGACTTTACCATTGTGCTTATAATATTATTATTAGCAAAAACATCGTCAGAGTTTAGAAGACCAATAACCTCGCCGTTAGAAAATTTAATGCCCTTGTTCATTGCATCATATATTCCTTTATCAGGCTCCGATATATATTTATAAATTTTATTGGCATAAGTATGAATGATCTGACAGGTGTTATCAGTTGACTGGCCATCAATAATAATATACTCAATATCAGGGTAATTCTGAGAAAGTACACTGTTAATGGTATCCTTTATAGTATTTTCAGAATTAAAGCAAACGGTTATAATGCTTACTTTCATATTAATGGATAGTCAGGTTGTAAAAATCTGGATAAATTCATCAGCACATTCTTATAATATTAACCCGTTACTCTTTTATCTGGAACATTCCAGCGAAGTAAAATACGTGAAAATAATAGCATTAATAAAAATACGCTAAACGTTAATATGGCCTGAGTCAATATACTGCTATTGATTAAAAAATAACAGGCCAGTGAAGATAGTGCTGCAAGTATCCATATAATAATATTGGTATTCCATTTGTTAAGGCCGCTATGTTGAAGCCGGAGTGCCATGTGGTCAGGGCTGCCTTTCCACCATGGAAGGCCTTTTTTAATTCTGACAGATGTAATAAAGAACAGCTCAAACAGTGGTAAGCACACAGCAAGAAGCATCATAGGAATGCCAGAAATAGAGTGTTGATTTACAAGTTCCAAAGTCGAAATTGCAGCAGCAAAGCCGAGAAAGTGTGAGCCGGCATCGCCGAGAAAAATACTTGCAGGAGGCGCGTTAAATATTTCAAAAGCCAGAATACTTATAGCAAGAGAGATATATAGGACAGAATGACTGGTATCAATAATAGCCAGTAGAGAAAATAAGACGATAGATAAGCCACCAACAAGGCCGTCCATTACATCGGTAAAGTTAAAGGCATTAATCACCAGTAAAATCCAGAATGTACAGATACTGAAATCTAGCCAGTAGATATCTGTAATTACAATAGGTGGTACCGTGTAAATATAGAGTGTAGCAAAAACAAACTGGACAGTTATTTTTTTTAAGGCAGAGAGCGGACGCAAATCATCATATGTGCCGAGAATAAGAAACAGAGACATAAAAAGAGCAATGGATAATCCATTACTATATCCCATAAGTAAGTCGCTATTAGAAAGAAACCAGGAAACAAATACTAAAATAAAGAAATTAATGGCAATGGCCACCCCTCCCAGATAAGCGATGGGTTTTGTATGTTGGGGTATAATGGCATTAGGAGCATTAACAATTCCAGAGCGAATAGCCTGTGATTTTACCAGGTAGGTAACAAGTATTAAAAATGGAAAACCAAGTGCGCTAATTAATATAGTGTTCACAGGACAACTCCGAGCAGGCTTTCATTTAGTTTTTTACCAAGTGCATAGCCATCGGTAATGACCTGTGACATAGAAGAATATTCCCATCGTCCATATCGTCCGAGGGTATGAATAGAATTTTTTTCAAGATAATTCTGTGCTTTTTCAATAATAGCCTGAGTATCTTTATTGAAAACAACATAAGCAGGATCAGCAGTCATGATATTTATTTCAAGAATTTCATCAGCATCAGATAAAATTCCCACTTTCATAATATCCTGAACCACGCGTTCGGTAAGCTCTGACTCATCAATTATTGAATCTTCAGCACGATGAGTTAGCTCTACTAATAATCCCCAGCCATTTTCGGGAGATGAAAGTGGGTCAAAAATATGCATAAAAATAAGCCGTGTAAAGATAATATTTTCATCAGCATAGTAACGCCATAATTCAGAATTATCGGGTTTCTTTCCTCGGATATTTAAAGCAACAGAAGTGACGCAATTATGTCTGAGTCTGCCCAGATCGCTACGAATAACATCGGGTAAAGAATCACAGATATTGCTCATCTGTGGTAGAGGACAGGTAGCAATGCAATGCTCGTATTTAATGGTATAGTTTCCATCAGCGCTTTCAACATCGATGGACCTGTTTTTAACATGGATATTTTTGATGGTATGACCATGACGGAGGCCGGTTATTTCTCTGGACATCATATGTGAAAGATAGCCCATACCTCTAACAGGGCTATCTGCAGGAGGGCGAGGATACCAGCCATTAGAATTATAGGCATCAAATTCTTTATCAGTTTCAAGTGCGCCCTGCACTACTTTTTTAAAATCTGGGCGTGTTATATTCCAGTTAAAATTAGCAGGAACCAGTTCCTGTAATGGTCTTTTCCACATTTTATTGTTGTAGGGGAGCATAAATTCATTGCATAAGGTATTACCAAATGTGTTTAACAGCCAGTCTTTAAAATTTTTTGTATAAGGCCTTTTTTCACGGTAGGTTAGTTCAGCGATATCCTGCAAACATCCAGCAACAATATTTTTAGGCAGGCTAGAGAGGTGCAGCTGGATAGGAAAACGGCAATTGCCGGAGAGCGATTCTACTACCGCCTTGCCGCCACAATTAGCCAGAGAAGTGCCTAGCAGGTTTTTAATGCGTTTTTCAGTTTGTTTATTATTAAAATAAAGTAAATGTAGAACATGATCAAACCAGTATCCATTGAAACAGACACTCTGGACCAGGCCTCCAGGTTTAGGGTTTTTTTCGAGAACGACAGCATGATCATTTAGTTCAGATGCAGCAGCAAGGCCAGACAGGCCCGCGCCAATAATGACTACATCTTTGTGCTGGGTTGGACTCATAAGTGGATATCCAGATTTTTAAGTAAAAAATTATTATTTAAAATTGTCATATTATCGAAAATTGCTACTGAAACGAGTAGAAAGGATGCTCACAATTGAAAAGTCGCCGTAAAACTATCCCTGTAGGCCTGGTATTCGCACCCATGCGGCAGACGCTTTTCAATTGTCAGTTTAGTTTTCAGACTAAACGCAGTATTGTACAGAACAGTTACAGGTGTTGATGTACATATTCCTATGTTTTTTCATAGTTGAAATTAGCAGAGTATATTACGCCTCAGCAACTTCAATATCAGTTATAACAATACTTGCCATTGCTTTTTCCGCTACACTCTGAATTATTTCTGCGGTTGTTGGCCATTGCACCAGACCGATAAAACTCTCAATATACGTTGTATTTGGAACGCGTTTTCTTACATCCTTTTTACCAGGAAACTGTTTTGAGTAAGGGATGTAGGAAACAGGGATATCATGATGGATACCTGAGGCACGTATATGTGTTTTTACCAGCTCAGCAAGTCCCAGGATAGTTATTGGTTTATCGCAACCTAAATTAAAGACATTGAACTCTGATTGCCATACATCATCTATATCAATAAGCTTAAACAGCACATCGAGCACGGTTTTTACATCACTAAAGCATCTTGATTGCAAACCATCATCATAAACAGTGAGCGCTGTACCTTCAATGGCCTTGTTGATAAATCGGGGAAGTACCATTCCATATGTACCTAACTGGCCTTCGCCAATGATATTAAATGGTCTGATAATGAGTGTCGGAATTCCCTTTTTAAAGCGTTCAACGGCAAGTGCTTCCATATCCATTTTTCCCATGGCATAGCCCGGAATATCGCCATCGTAAGCCATGCACTCGTCACGATTTATGGTTTCATGTTCGATCAGGTTTTCATTTTCTGTAATACCGTAAACAGCAGAAGAGGAAAAGGTAACAACGGGTTTGTCGCCCATTACATCAAAAAGATTCTTCGTGCCATTAACCGACACATTATATGAATGTCTGGCATCCTGAGTAACGGCCATCATTCCCACAACGGAGGCCAGGTGGATGGCCAGGCCGCAGTTTTCAGCGGCCTTAACCATGGCTTCTTTATCAAGTACAGAAGCTATATGAATGCTTAGGCGTTCGTGTGGTTGCAGGTTGCTTATAGAGCCGGTTGATAGATCATCAATTACCGTTACTTTATGACCCATTTTTAAGAGTTTTTTAACAAGATGGTGGCCGATAAAACCATATCCGCCCGTTATTAAAATACGTGAGTTTTGTTTTAAATTATTTATTAACGACATTTTTTCACCTGAATATTAGAGTTGATACCGCATTTTTATTAACAAAAGTGCATTCGTATTGAATAAAATTTGTTCTGTATGGTGTATAGCCACACAGTGTTTTTTATAGGTACTTCCATCTTTTTATTGAGCAGGAGCCCGCTACAGACAGGCTTTACTATTCCATTTGTCATTTTCCTTTACACTTTTATATCAAATCAATGTTTAGCAGCAGAGTGACGGCAATATTTGTGCCGAAATTCATAAGTCCATGATTTTAATAGAGAAAATATATAAAGCGCTAAGTATGAGAAGATAAAACTGTAAAAAATTACGACAGTCTGTATATATTAGCCGGTGATTCAAAATACAATATCAACGCCCCAGGCCTGTGGCAGAACAGGGGGCGGATCAGCTGATTTGATAATGTGCCTGTAAAAACAGCAGAATATCATTATGAGAGCCCTTAAACACAAGCCGGTCTTTTTTCCGGTTAAACTGATAATCATACATCGGGTCGTAATAATCAACCAGCAGGCTTTCTATCCAGCGTTTATGAAGCTGTGTTTCACCCTGTAGCTGATGCGGTTCAAGCGCATTATTTAAAAGGCGCTTAAGTGCCTTATAACGAACACCGCCCAGGCGGCGCTGAATCTTGTCCATTGCGAGATGGAGTTGTTCAGACCATTTGGCAAAGCCGGCATCGATACCATAAAACTGCTGGTGTTCTGCAAGCGATTGAACAATATACTCATGAAAAGTAATGTCCACCCGTTCATCAACACTTGCTTCAAGCTGAATTAAAGGCGATAGTTGCATTTTATTGTACAGTGATTCAGGAATCCGCCTTGAACCAATATTCGGTGCTTCGTCTTCAAAAACAAGCTGTGAAAATTGTAAATTGCGCATCTTAAGCAGTTCAATAGACAAAGTATTTTCAATATTAATCTGTGAAGGCTGAGGGCTAACATGTTTGCCAAAAACCGAACCCCGATGATACAAAATGCCCTCAAGATCAACTTTCTGCTGTAGCTTGTTTAACAGCAATGTTTTACCAATACCTGTACGTCCGCCAAGAATAATGGGTTGTATCTGCGCAGATGAAATATCCATTTCATCAATTAAAAATCGCCGCATGGCTTTATAGCCGCCTTTAACGCGTGGGTATTTAATGCCAGTGTTTTCATAAATCCATTGTTGAGTTATTTTCGAGCGCATGCCTCCGCGAAAACAGTAGAGTACTCCCAGAGGGTTCTGTTCAATAAATTTTTTCCAGCGAGCAAGCCGTGCAGATTTCACATTCCCCTGAACCAGGGTGTGGCCAAGCGCAATGGCTTCATCCTGGCCCATATTTTTATACTTAATACCAATTTCTTCACGCTCCTCATCATTAATAAGGGGTGAGTTATTGCTCAGTGGAAAAGCGCCCTGTAAAAATTCAACGGGTGCGCGTACATCCAGCATGGGTGTATCACCTGAAAACAGGCTACGATAATCGTCAACTTCAGGTAAATCCATATCAGTAGCCAGTCTTTAAATAACTGTAATTAAGGGGTGAGCGCCTGAATGATCTGCATCAACTAATTCACCCAGAGAAGAAAGCGAAAGATCAATATTTTTACAGAAGGTAATAAACTCATCAGCATGATCGCTTTCAACTGCAACCAGCAAGCCGCCAGATGTTTGAGGGTCGCACAAAATTTTCTTCTGCAAATCAGTCATCTCACCCAGCTTATGGGCATAACTGTCAAAGTTGCGCTGCGCACCGCCTGGAGAGCAGCCCAGTGCAATATAACTCTCAACCTCAGCAAGTTTAGGTACATCGTTGTAGTGTACAATGGCGCGGACATTGCTGCCTTCACAAATTTCAGTTAAATGGCCCATTAAGCCAAAGCCTGTGACATCGGTCATTGCCGAAACATAAGGCAGGCGAGCAAACTCAGCACCGGGTTTATTAAGCTGACACATCGTATCGGGAGCAATGCGTTTGTGTGCATCCTTAAGCAGTTTTTTCTTCTCGGCGGTTGTTAAAATACCAATACCCAGCGGTTTGGTTAAAAATAGCTGGCAGCCTGGAGTGGCCTGGTCATTGCGTTTTAAGCAGGTGTTATCCACCTGGCCGGTCACAGCAAGACCAAAAATGGGTTCTGGCGCATCAATAGAGTGCCCCCCTGCCAGTGGAATGCCCGCAAGCTTACAGGCATACCGGCCACCTTCAATGACCTGCGAAGCGACCTCAGCGCTGAGCTTACTAATTGGCCAGCCAAAAATAGCGATTGCCATAAGAGGCGTGCCACCCATAGCGTAAATATCACTAATGGCATTGGTTGCTGCGATCTGGCCAAATTCAAAAGGGTCATCAACAATCGGCATAAAAAAATCAGTGGTGCTCACCACCGAAGAGCCATTGCCCAGATCAAAAACGGCGGCATCGTCTTTTGTATCGTTACCCACCAGCAGGCGGGGGTCTGAGAAGGGAGCGGAAGAGGTGTGGAGGATTTCTTCGAGTAAGCCGGGCGCGATTTTACACCCGCAACCAGCCCCATGGCTGTATTCAGTTAGTTTAACAGTTGTCATAAAAGTCACTTAGCGTTCAATAGGCTAAAAGAGCGCTAGTGTACACTGAATGGGTGTGGAAATCTCGCCTGCTCTGTAAAAATTTGTAAATGTCAAATTGACCACGACGAGTAGAAATATATTTTTAATTTTATTAACCGTAGGGCCACCCCCTGTTAATTTGAATATTTATCTGGCATTGTATACCTGTCTGATCCAGGGCACCCACAAGGGGAGCCCCTACGGAAACTACGTATAACAGGCGAAGATGCTATACTTGATTGTTGCTGGTATATTAGTCAGCAACTTAGATGGCGCGAATTTTATTTTAACCAGGTGAAGTAATAGCATAATAGTATGAATACAGTCAGTATATTAAATATTGGATTTTCGGTTGTAAGTGCGGTTATTCTATTTTTTGCTTATGTTTTTTTTCTGAAAAATGTTAATAAGTCCTGGTTAGCTGTAGGTTCCTGTGGGTTGCTGTTACTCTCGTTAACTAGCCTTCAAATATGGCATCTCGAATTTCTGATAAATGGAGTTGATTTATTTTTACTGCCAGAATATCGGTTCTGGCTATTTTTGATTCCACCGATGTTTTATTTTTTCAGCCGATCAATTCTGCTGCCAGCAGCCAGAATAAGCCCTTTTTTAATAATACATCTTGCACCGTTACTGCTGAATTTTATTAGTCGATATGAAATTGCTGTTGCGCTAATATTTGTGACAGGTACGGGTTATACTTTATGGTTTGCAAGTCTGATTTACAGTCTCAGAGCTCAGCGAAGTCGATTTAAGCTTGAAATGTTTTTCTTTACTTTTTTTGTAATACTGGCTGTTTTTGTTTTAATAGTTGCATCTACAATTCCCTATATTGATAACTCATATTTTTATCTATTCTATACAAATAGTATCTCTTTTTCCTATATTCTGGTCGTAATGGCGCTACTCGTGTTTCCAGATCTTTTAAATGAGCTGGCTGTAGTGGCAACATTAAGCTATGCAAGCTCTGCTCTGAAGGGAGTCAATATAAAGAAAACTATACAGGAATTAGAAGATTTAATGATCAACAGTAAACTGTATCAGAATGAAAATCTAAATTTGGCTATGCTCGCAGATGAGATAGAGATCACCAGTCATCAGTTATCAGAACTGATTAATGTCCATTTCGGCATCAGTTTTTCAAGGTATATTCGTGGTCACAGGATAGAGTGTGCAAAGATGTTACTGGCTCATGATAAGGCAGCATCAGTGCTTTCTATTAGTCTGGAGACGGGGTTTAAGTCGCAGTCAAATTTCTATGCAGCCTTTAAGGAGGTCACAAATCAGTCCCCTGGTGAGTATCGCAAGTCCTGTTCAGGGGCTTCTTCATAGCTTAAACACCTGAATTATAGCTCAGGAGTAGATTAAGTTATTGTTTTTAATCGGAAAATAATTTATCTGTGTCTGGATTATAAAACGGGAGGTTTATTCAGGGTTATCACATTATTCTTATTCTCAGGGTTTCAGGCATATTAATCTGTGCGGCTAAACCTGATTAACATTCGTTTTAACAATCATGTTTAAGGCGTAATTTCTAAATTATTTTGAGGGTAGTGTAATGATCGAAGCATCATATCTGGCTTATTTGCTTATTAGTGTTGGCATGACAATCTGGGTTGCTCGTACCCTGTTTATCAATGGGAGAATCTTTTTAGTGGATAGCCTTAATGGTAATGAGGCATTAGCCGATTCAGTGAATCATTTGCTGGTTGTAGGGTTTTATCTGATAAATATTGGCTATGTGACTCTGGCGTTGCGATATGGTGATAAGCCATCTTCAATACAGGAGTCGATAGAGTTTTTGAGCACAAAGATTGGGCTTGTATTGCTCGTTTTAGGAATAATGCACTTTTTTAATGTTTATGTTATATCTCGTATGCGTCATCGTGCATTAGTAAAACAGGCATCACAGTCCCCTGAACAGGAAATAACGGGTGATTAATCAGGGCAGAGGTGCCTGTATAGAAAAAATTGTTTTAAGGAAAAATTAAATCTGAAATACCTGTCAGCGAATTTAACGATAGTGGGTGGGCAGGCTCATTGTATTGTGCTCGAAGCTGGATATAAATTAGTAGTAAGTTACTACTTAAACGAGTAGAAAGGATACCCACAATTGAAAAGTCGCCGTAAAACCATCCCTGTAGGCTCGGCATTCGCATTCATGTAGTTGATGATTTTGAATAATGAGATCATTTCCTGTCGACTCATTAGTAAATTATGGTATTGCCCTGTATAATGGGTCTTCTTTCCAGTCGACCTGTTAGTAATAAGGGCATCTCCATTAATTGCCTGTGCCTATGGATATAGATTGCTCCCTCCCTGTTCAGGGCCAGAGCCTGTTTTTGAAAGCATGCCCACATTTATAACATGGGTCTGGTGAGAAAACCTAATACAGAGGACATAATCAATTAATAGAGGTGTCCTTAAGTGAAAAGACAGGCGTTCAGGCAAACACAATGGCACTGGTTTATGATTTTGGTGGAATTCTGTCTCTACAGCCCATGCAGAAATACACTGTTATTATGGTGGAGAGAGAGAAATTTTTATTTCAAAAAGATAATGGACGATACTATGAGCGGAAAAGTAGATTAATATGATAAAACGTGTAAGTTTGGTAATATTTATGATGCTATTGTCTCAGACAGCAATGGCTTTTTCATATACACTGGAAATTTCTGAAAAAGAACTTCAGGAAAAAGTCTCGAAAATGATGCCACTGGAGAAAAAGAAATATTTTGTGACCGTTATTCTATCTGAACCGGTGATTGATCTGACTGGAGGGAATAATGAAATTGGTATTTTTTCTCATGTTAAAATAATTGCACCGGGTAGTATAGAGGGAGCAGGAAAAGTAAAAATAACGGGTTCATTACGATACGACTCTAAAACAGGCAGTTTTTTCTTTAAGCACCCTGAAATTGTTAGTCTGGAAGTAAATGATGTGCCCGAAAAATATATGCCGAATATTAAAAAAATTGCTCAATCTGCGGTGAGTAAAATACTGGCAACACGCCCAGTGTATAAATTAAAGGATGATAATCTGAAGCAGAAGTTAGCTAAATCTGTATTGAAGTCAATAAAAGTAGAAAATAAAAAGTTACTGGTGGAATTGGCTGCATTCTAAACTTAGGTGGGAGGCTTATTCAGACCCAGGTTAAACCATAATGAGAGACACACTAAAGAAAAAAATAGTCGAGGTCTGTAATGCCAAAATTAGTACCAAAGGTGTTACGGTCGGCTTATCATTCTATGCGTTTTTTGCTAATAAAAATGATGACCCGGACCTTTTAATGGAGGCGGCGCACTGGTGGATTATGCAAAATAAACTGGATCACTTTGAAAAGGCTGTAAAAATTAAAAAACTGGTAGAGTCCGCTGGTTAATTCGTGCGATATTTTTATTCTGAGGATAATGACTGTAAATGAACGTAGATGTAATCAGGGCTGATTATTCAAATAAGGCACATGAGAAAGATATTCAGTGCTTACTGGATGCGTATGCCTCAGATCCTATGGGCGGGGGAAAACCGCTGCACCATGAGGTAAAGAAAAATATTGTCAGGTCGCTGGCAGCGCTTCCCCATGCTTTTAGCGTTATCGCTTATGTAGAGGGTGTGGCCGTGGGGCTGGTAAATTGTTTTGAAGCATTTTCTACTTTTAGTTGTAAGCCACTGGTTAATGTTCATGATGTGATGGTGATGGCAGACTACAGGGGGCATCGCATTAGTCAGAAAATGCTGGAAAAAGTTGAGGAAATCGCTATATCAAAAGGCTGCTGTAAGATAACACTTGAAGTTTTAAGCAATAATGAGGCGGCGAAATCGTCATACCGGCATTTCGGGTTTTCCAGCTATGAGCTGGACCCCGCTGCGGGGCATGCCCTTTTCTGGCAAAGACCAGTTGCTGGTACTGGCCGTTCAGCAACAGATAAGCTCCAGGAGCCAGATAAGTAATCTCAAATCAGCAACCACCCGCAGAGCGGGTGGTATGATGGAAGTTCCTGAAAATGCCAGGAGATGGCCTATAGAATATTTATTACTTTATTCTGGCTTTGCCAGCGAATTAGCACGAGTGTTTCTGGACATATTCTTCTCTATCGACCGCCACACTACAAGGAGGTTTAACATCACTAGTGTCGGTACGACAAGGGTTGGTGCAAGGACCATCGGGAATACAAATAGTTCTTCGAAAAGCGCTTCTTGCATGTACAGGTGCATAAATCCGTTCGCAGGTACCAGAATTACCATCGCACCCAGCATATGCCAGGCCATCAGGCCTCTATCGCTCACTCGTCCTTTCCTTGCCCATAGAGTAATTACGACAGCAGAAACCCCAAATATCAAATCGGGTATACCCACATACCAGGCAAACTTTTCCGGAAACAAACCGTTTGATGCTTTAACCAGTGATCCAGTAGCCAGAATACGGATCATATGAATCCCTGTTAGCCAATGCCCTGGTGACCCGTCAACAAGCTTTCTTAATCCATTGCGCAAGGGTTTAAATACAGACATTAATATAACTGTAATAATCACGGGGATAAATGGCAACCAGTAACCCGGTGCCATCGCCAGGAAATCTTTCCTGGCATAAATGCCCCAATCTGCCAGAAAGCCACTGACACCTCCCCACAAAAGGAGCACAACAATGAGAGCAATAACCCCGTTATGCTCAGCATTGTTTACGAGACCGAGTCGCCTTAGTCTTAAAATCAGAAAGCCCAGAAATCCAGAAATAATCGCTATTAAAAAGGGAATACTAGAAAAATGCATAATGCGCTCCTGTGGTTAAGTTGTTGTTCATATGTGCTACACGCTCAGTTTGACATCCAGCAATAATCTGTCGTTATTATCAACCGGTCGGCCATTTGCATAACCAGATCACGTGCTACCGATTTGCCCCTGGGCAGTTGTGCCGCTATCGTATTAACGCAAGCCAGCAGTGTGCATACCAGAATGCATTTGAAACGGGTTTTCATGTTTTCTCCCCCGTTAAAAAATATAACTACAACCAACGCCGCACACGGGGATTTATGTTCATTCATGATGCTCTCCTCTGGATGTACTTTGTTTATTGCCTTTTGATGGGTACCAGGCAAGAATCGCTCTGGTAATTTCTTCTGGTGCATCCTCCTGAATAAAATGCCCCGCATTCTCCAGAAGAACGGACTGATGATCAGCAAACAGCTTCCTGAAACGGTCACGCTCAGGTTCCTGAAAGGCAAAATCCTCAAGCCCCCAGACGATCAATACCGGCCGATCGGCCAACCGGGACAGGTTGTTATAAACCTTTTGCAGGAACGCATCTGCGTCCAGCAACTGAGCGGGGAAAACATGGGTAGGCGTACGGGCGGCACGCTCCTTGAAAGGTGCCAGATACATGGCCATTTCTGCATCTGAAAGATCCTTTTCCATACCTTTTGACATAAAGAAATGCAATACACCGTTGCAGCACCAGGCGGCAAACTGGCCCGGCCATCCACCCATCAGCGTGCTGAATGCTTTCTGCCCACTACGTTCCAGAGGCCATGCCCAGGTATTACCGATGATAAATCTATCGAAACGTTCCGGGTAGCGCTCAGCAATGGCAAAACCAATTGGCCCACCCCAGTCCTGCACCATCATTGTGATGCCTTCCAGATCAAGGTGCTCTACGAACGCAGTCATAGCTTCTGCTTGTTCTGCTGCGGTGAAACCGTATTTGGGTGGTGCGCTGGATAAGCCAAACCCGGGGTAGTCGGGAGCAATGATGCGAAAATTATCCCTGAGTTCAGCGATAATGTGCCTGTACAGAAATGACCATGTCGGATTCCCATGCAACAACAGCAGAACGGGCCCCTCACCCTCATCAACGTAGTGAATGCGGGCCCCATTCCTGAGATGTATATAATGGGATGCACAGGGGAACAGCGTCTTATCAATCTCAAACCTGGAACTATCGGTGTTCACTTCGACAGAGGAGTTTGAGCGACTGCTTTCTTTTATCTTCATATATTAGCTCCTCAGCAATACTGGCGTTCTCTATTTTATATTTACTATGGACCTGTCTAACCCCGGAAAGCGGGGGCGAAAAACCCTGACGATCTCGAAAGGAAACTCACGGCAACAGCCAGTACACCAGAACCCAGGTTCAGTGCAATGAAGCTGAACAGCAGTGCACGGCCGGCGGAGGGAAATAATGCAGCAATGGATTCGTCCAGCGAACGGCGCTCATCTCGCAACAGTACTCCCAGCCTCTCAATAGCGTGAACCGCGAAGTCCACACCCAGACCAATGGCAATCCAGACACCATCATCATGATCCTAAAAAAATCAGTTGAACGCATAAAATTAGCATAAGCCATTGAAAAATATTAATTAATTTCCCGCCTTTTTTGACTACGCCAGCTGAGCGCCTGAAGGTATACTTCTGGGTGCTCAACTGATCTTTTTAGGATGATAAAAACAGACCAGATAGTCTGCTCGTGGTCAGTATAATATCAGACGAACTAGTCTGTCTACATTTATATCAGATAAACTTCATAAAACAGGCAAGTTCATTGTCGTTCATGGCAATTCCAGGTAAGTCAGTTTGCGCAGTATCACGATATAAGCATGGACTAGACGAACCAGTCTGTTTATAATTATTGATTAGAAACCAGCTGCAAAGTCAGGCGTAGGCGCTAACAGGCAATGACGATAAGAAATCCCAGAAAAACCCGTGAACGTCTATTATCATCCGCCTTTGAGGAAATTCACGCTCGTGGATTTCAGGGAATGCGGGTAGATGAGGTCCTGCGAAAATCCGGCCTGCCCAAAGGGGCCTTCTATCATCACTTCAGCAGTAAAAAGGAGCTGGGATATGTGGTGCTGGAGCAACAGATCAAACCATTGATCGAATCGATATGGATCGAACCGCTCAAGGACATCAAAGACCCGGTTCAGGACTTCCCTCAGCTTCTGGACACACTGGGTGAGCGCATTCCTCCCTCTATGCGAGAACATGGCTGCCCGGTGAATAATCTCGCCCAGGAAATGGCCAGTCAGGATAAGGGGTTTCAACAACGCATTGCAGAACTGTTTAACCACTGGATCGATGCATTTCAGGATCTGTTCGAGAAAGGCAAGGAAAATGGTTATATACGTGATGATGTGGACAGCCGAGCGGTTGCTCGGTTTATGGTATCCGTACTGGAAGGCTGTATCGGTATTTTCAAAGTTGAGCATTCACCAGAGCAATGGCCTGCCTGCCGTTCGCAGATTGCAATATACCTGAAGACCCTTAGGCCAGAGGCCGCTAACCCGCGTAAATAAAGTTTCATGTCTCTTAACAAAACGCAGTAGGGCTACTCGACGGGCAAATGTGTTGCATATAATTGGTGATAAGTGTTTTTTTCATATAGCCAGGTGAACCAGGGGCATGCCCTTTATCTGGCAGAAACCAGTTGCTGGCACTGGTCGCTAAGCAGCGGATAAGCTCTGAGGGCCTGAAAGACCGATATCTGTTACAGTATCAGGGCTGGTAGAGGTAGTAGCGTTAAATTTGATGCGTAATGACAGAAAATATCTGTATTTTTTGAGATTTTCAAATAAAAACCCGCGCTTCACGTGCTACCATCATTGTCATACTTAGATCAAAATGGAGCAGGGCAGCATGAGAGTGATGTATTTTAGTCTTGCATGGGTGTTTTTTGCCCTGGGAGCCATAGGTGTTTTATTGCCGGTTTTGCCGACAACCCCGTTTATGTTGTTGGCTTTATGGGCATTTTCTCGGAGTTCTGAGCGATTTCATCAATGGCTGTATCATCATCGATTTTTTGGCCCACCTTTACAGAAATGGCAGAAATATGGGGTGATACCGCTACCCGCAAAAATAATGTCAGTGAGTTTTATGAGCGTTAGTTTTAGTTATATGTTGATGTTTTCCCCGGTTGCCATCTGGCTTAAGTTGCTTGTTGGCGCAGTGATGTTATATGGGGCCTGGTTTGTGCTGAGCCGGCCATCGTTGCCACCAAAGCAACAGGTTGCGTCAGAGACAGATAACACGGTGAAGTTCTGAGTTATGTCATCTATATTAAAAAAATTTTTGCAGGCAGATGTTTTTCAACAGGAACATGCCTGTACACGGGTTAAATACAAAAATGGCGAGCGAATTATGCTTGAGGGTGAACAGAGCCTGGATGTTTATTATATTGAGCAGGGCCATGTGCGGATTAACAAACGCGTGGTGCTTCATGATGGCAGGCAAATTCAGTCAGGCTTCTGTGACCTGGGGCCAGGGGATACATTTGGTGAGTTAAATCTGTTTGATGGTTCTCCGCGCAGCGCCTCTGTTATTGCCTGTGAGGATGTTGAGCTAATACGTATTAACCGTGATGTGCTACTTGAGTATCTGGATTCTCATCCCGAGGAGTCATATCATTTGTTTAAACACTGGTTGCAACGTCTGGCAAGTAGCATTCGTGAAGCAAATGATCGCAGTAGCCACCTGTTTGCCTGGGGGCTTAACCAGTATGGGATAGATAAAGACCTGTAGCAGGGCGTACCTGTCCGGTTATAAATTTTAATAACAAATACTAATGGGCAGCTCTATTAATAGAGCTGCCCATTACCAGACACTGTGTTAACTCGTTGTAAATATGCACACCCTGCTTTCATTTTCCCATACTGAACTGTTTCTGGTTGGCCTGATTTTTATCTGGACAGGTTTTGTGCGCAGTGGCCTGGGCTTTGGTGGTGCGGCCCTGGGCCTGCCGCTTATGTTGTTTATTTATAATCAGCCGCTATTCTGGTTGCCGGTTATTGGTGCTCACCTGCTTTTCTTTTCAGGCATTACATTACGCTCGCGATTAAAAAGTGTTGACTGGGCTTATTTAAAAAAAGCCCTGTTGATTATTATGCCCTTCACGTTAGCAGGTGTGTTCGGGTTAATCCGTTTGCCGACTCAGTGGCTTATTTTTTTTATTTATTCGGTAACATTATTTTATTCTATGCTGTGGATTTTTGATGTGAAATTACACAGTAATAATATCTGGATAGACCGTTTTTTGTTAAGTATCGGTGGGTATGTTGCCGGAACTTCGCTTACCGGTGCGCCTTTAATTGTGGCGGTATTTATGCGCAATGTTGTGCCAGGTTTATTACGTAATACATTATTTGTTCTGTGGTTTATTATTGTGAGTATTAAAATGACCGCGTTTGTAGTGGTTGGTATTAAGCTTAATCTTATATCAGCACTGGTGTTACTGCCGATAGCGGCGACTGGGCATGTAGTGGGGCTGAAAGTGCATCGCTATATTTTATTAAATGATGTGTTGTTCAGGCGCGTTATCGGGGTGTTTTTATGTGTGATAAGTGGCCTGGGCCTTTACCAGATGTTATAAAGTTATTAGTCGTTTACAATCGGTATTAATGACCATCTCAGCTTATAGTACAACGTTAATCAGCGGTGCAGCGGCCTGACTTCCCACTAAAGACTTTTCTCCTCAGGCCTTGTCTGAAATTTAATGCGCACCGCAGGTGTAGATTTGCTAAAATTGACGGATTATTGAGCAATGTACCAGAATGAATGTTTTACAGTGATACCAGCAGCAGTGATATTTGGGATGTAATCGTGACTGGCGGTGGTCATGCGGGCACTGATGCCGCGTTGGCGGCGGCTCGTATGGGCTCTAAAACACTCCTGTTAACCCAGAATATCGAAACGTTAGGTCAAATGAGCTGTAATCCGGCGATTGGCGGCATTGGCAAGGGCCATCTGGTCAGGGAAATTGATGCCATGGGGGGCATTATGGCGAAGGCTGCAGATAAGGGCGGAATTCAGTTTCGCACCTTAAACAGCAGCAAGGGCCCGGCGGTTAGAGCGACTCGTGCTCAGGCAGACCGCCAGCTGTACCGCCAGGCGATTCGAATGGCGCTGGAAACCCAGCCAGGGCTGTCGATTTTTCAGCAGGCGGTGGATGATCTGATCATTGAAAACGATCAGGTGGTGGGTGTCGTTACCCAGATGGGGCTAAAGTTTAAGTGCAAAACAGTGATTCTTACGGTAGGCACTTTTCTTGGGGGCCTGATCCATATTGGCGAAAGTCATCATTCGGCAGGTCGGGCGGGAGACCCCCCTTGCGTTGCGCTGTCCAGACGTTTGCGAGAACTGCCCTTCAGGGTTGATCGCTTAAAGACGGGCACGCCGCCGCGTATTGACACCCGCTCTATTGATTATTCTGAATTGCAGGAACAGCCAGGGGATACCCCCACGCCCGTGTTTTCGCTAACCGGTTCGGTGGCGGATCACCCGCAGCAAGTTTCCTGCCATATTACACACACCAATGCACGCACCCATGACATTATTCACGCCGGGCTGGATCGCTCGCCACTGTACTCCGGTGTAATTGAGGGTGTTGGGCCTCGCTATTGCCCGTCGATTGAAGACAAGGTTGTGCGTTTTGAAAATAAGGATTCGCATCAGATTTTTATTGAGCCGGAAGGTTTAAACAGTTTTGAAATTTATCCCAATGGGATTTCTACCAGCCTGCCATTTGATATGCAGCTTGAACTGGTGCGCTCTATTAAGGGTTTTGAAAACGCATTTATTACGCGTCCGGGTTATGCGATTGAATATGATTTTTTTGACCCCAGAGATTTAAAGCCGAGTCTGGAAACCTGTCATGTGAAAGGGCTGTTTTTTGCCGGTCAGATTAATGGCACAACCGGTTATGAAGAAGCCGCAGCACAGGGCCTGTTAGCGGCAATTAATGCATCGCTGCAAGTGCAGGATAAGGAAGCCTGGTCGCCACGCAGAGATCAGGCCTATATTGGAGTGCTGGCGGATGATTTAATTACTAATGGCACCCGAGAGCCATACCGGATGTTTACCTCGCGAGCTGAGTATCGGTTAATGCTGCGTGAAGATAATGCGGATTTAAGGCTGTCTGAAACGGCATATGCAATGGGCCTGTTATCAGACAGGCAGTGGCGGCTTTTTTCTGAAAAGCGTGAAGCAATTGAGCGTGAGAAACAGCGCCTGAATGATATGTGGATTCAGCCCGCATCAAACGCGGGCAAGGCGTTGCAGGCGGTTTTAACGAAGCCGATGAGCAAAGAATCTCGTGCGTTGAACTTGCTTAAACGACCCGAGCTGGATTATATAAAACTGACACAGGTGGCTGAAATTGGCCCACCCGTAAATGATCCCCTGGTCGCTGAACAGGTGGAAATTCAGGTGAAATATGCAGGTTATTTAAACCGGCAGCAGATGGAAATCGATAAGGCACAGCGCTATGAAGATAAAAAAATACCGGATCAGCTGGCCTATAACCAGGTGAAAGGTTTGTCTAATGAAGCGAGGCAAAAATTAATGGATCATCGACCGGCAACATTAGGTCAGGCAGGGAGAATTTCAGGGATTACGCCAGCGGCAATATCTCTGTTACTTGTACATCTTAAGAAAACAACGATTGCGAACTAAACGAAAAATTTAAATTAATGATTAAATTAAAACCAGAGGAAAAATAAAAATGAAATACGTTACCAGAATGGCTGTGATTTTAATGTTGCCTTTAATACCGTTGTTAATGGGTAGTACGCTTCAGGCATCACAAATGCTGACCATTAAACCCAGTACATACAGTGTCAGTGAAACCATTGATCGCCTTGAAGCGGTGCTAAAGAAAAAAGGCATTACTATTTTTGCGCGAGTCGACCATAAGGCTGGTGCCATTAAAGCAGGCATTAATATGAAGGCTGATGCGCAGTTGCTTATTTTCGGCAATCCGAACCTCGGCACACCATTGATGAATGAAAATATTCTTATTGGGCTTGATCTGCCGATGAAAGCGCTTTCGTGGAAAGATGAAAAAGGCAAGGTGTGGCTGGCGTATGTGAACCCATCGGAGCTGAAACGTCGCCATCAGATGACAAAAAATGAAATATTTTTTAATAAAATGAAAAAGGCACTGAATGCGCTAACAAATAAGGCACTTGCTCATTAATGCTGGCTGAAGAGCGGTTGCGCGAAGGTTTGCGCCAGCTTGAGCTGGATGTCGATACGGATATGCAAAAAAAGCTGTTGGCTTATCTGCAACTGATGTTAAAGTGGAACAAAGCCTATAACCTGACCGCTATCCGGGCGCTGGATGAGATGGTTATTCGCCACTTGCTGGATAGCCTGAGTATAATGCCCTATATTAAATCATCACCAGTGCTGGATGTGGGTACGGGTGCCGGGCTGCCGGGCATTCCGCTGGCAATCTGCATGCCCGACTGTCAGTTTGTTTTACTGGACAGTAACGGTAAGAAAACGCGTTTCCTGGTGCAGGCTAAAATTGAGTTAGATATTGAAAACATTGATGTTATTCACAGCCGCGTTGAAGATTACAGGCCATCATCAGGCTTTGAAATTATCACCTGCCGTGCCTTTGCGGCACTAAATACATTACTGGATCGCACGCAACATCTGGTAACATCCACAACGCGGGTGATGGCGATGAAGGCCAGAGAAGATCGGGTTGTACTGGCGGAGGGGTTTAAACAGCCGGCTCAGCACAAATTACAGGTTCCCGGGCTAAATGAAGAGCGGCATTTGCTTGAAATAACGCCACTCACAAACGAATCTACATAAGAAGCGCTAATCCAATGGCAAGAATAATTGCAGTAACCAATCAGAAAGGCGGGGTGGGTAAGACCACAACATCGGTTAATCTGGCAGCCTCTCTGGCAGCAACTAAAAAGAGGGTGCTGCTGGTGGATCTGGATCCACAGGGTAATGCGACCATGGGCAGTGGTGTGGACAAGCATGAGCTTGAAAGCAGTGTGCTGGACGTTTTACTGGCAGAGGCTTCGATTGAGAGCTGCATTGTAAAGGTGGAAGAAACGGGTTACCACGTTTTGCCCGCAAATGGTGACTTAACGGTTGCTGAAGTGGCGCTGATAAACACCGAAGGCCGAGAGGCCCGGCTGCGGAATGCGTTGCAGCAGATTGAAGCCGAGTACGACTTTATTATTATCGACTGCCCACCCTCATTGAATATGCTAACGCTGAATGCGCTGGTGTCTGCACAGGGCGTGCTGATTCCCATGCAGTGTGAATACTATGCCCTGGAAGGCCTGTCTTCATTAATGGAAACGGTTGAGCAGGTGCGCGGCAGCGTGAACCCCGGCCTGGAGATTGAAGGTCTGCTGCGCACCATGTATGACCCTCGCAACAAGCTGGCAACCGATGTTTCGGCTCAGCTCATTGAGCACTTTGGCGATCAGGTGTATCGTACCGTTGTGCCGCGCAATGTGCGGCTGGCG
>UOFG01000120.1_pt1 | contig 28579 bp, 26 predicted proteins | sample 1988411 | NCBI WGS metagenome assembly UOFG01 (sample SAMEA4712194, study PRJEB27164) | hydrothermal vent metagenome | biome: marine basaltic hydrothermal vent biome; feature: marine hydrothermal vent; material: mineral | place: Pacific Ocean | collected 2011-06-14/2011-07-23 | depth 1689 m
AATAACCAGAGTGCACCCGGAACAGGAACAGGGGTCGATGTGATGCGCCCCACAAGGTCAACCGTTGCTGAGCCACTTTCCAGTACTCTAAATGAATCCTCAATGGTAAACCCTGAGCCGGTTAAGGTGCCGAAGCCGAGAAACTCTAATGTGAAATCAGTTCCATTGGAGGAAAAGAAATTAGAGGGTACGGTATTGTCAAAATTAACAATATCGGCACTGTCATTTGCATTTGCGGTATTGGGTGTGTTAATCAGGCCCAGGTTAAATTCGAACTTTTCACCATTGGTGAGGGGTGAAGTGAAGTTTAGCCCTACATTGAGATCTACTGAGGTCGCTCCTGTACTGTCTCCTATGGAACCATTGAAGTAGTCAATTGTGCCAAATACAAAAGCATCATTTTCATCTATATCAAACTGTTTTCCTGTGTAGTCAAGGGAGCTGGGTGGTGTGCCGAGATTAGCGTTACCCCAGGTGAACTGACTTGTGCCACTTCCAGTGGATATAAAACCGGCAGGCCCTGCTGGATTATTAAAACTGGCTGAGCCTGTTCCCTGAAACAGGGCTGAATTCGCTGAAAAGCTAATGAGCGAAAGTAAAGTGAAAAGTGTCTTTTTCATTTTAGATATCTCAAACGTCCATTTTCATCAATATGGACAGGAGGACGTTTATAGCGCCCGGCCATATTTCTGGGGAGAAGCCCCATCATTCCGTTATTCTGGAAAGTGGCTGGTGTTTTGCAGAATTTTTCAGAGTGTCTGGTAAAGCACTCTTAAATGAGAAAATACAGAATAAGCGCATTCCGAACACTGATTCTATACTTTATGTAGAGTATATCTTAGAGAAATGCAAGCGTGTAGCTCAGGTTGTGGTGGTGGGCTGATGCTGGAAATGGCCACGCAAACAATCGCCTGATAATGTCAGTGTGGTATACTTCAGGGCATAAGTGACCACAGGCAGAAACACCAGCAGAGCCGTCAGTACTGCGAGTATCCTTAATCTTGCCGATGCATTAGCAAGTTTAAGGGCACAGGCAATTTACAGAGGTGCCCTTAAGTATAAATGGATTGCTTTAAAGTATCCTTTTTTTGACAACAGGTTTAATCTGTGTTCAATGCGAGTACTTAAATATGCTACTAATACTTCTACCAGGTATGGATGGAACGGGGATTATGTTTGAGCCTTTCCTGGAGCGTCTATCGCCAGAAAATCAGGTGGAAGTTATAGCATATCCATATGATATTGCTCTATCGTATAAAGAGCTGGTTTTATATGTGCAGGAAAGGCTGCCTGAAAACAGGGACTTTGTTTTGCTTGCTGAGTCTTTTTCAGGGCCAATTGCATATGAAATAGCGAAAACTAATGAAAAGTTAAGGTTAGTTATTTTTGTTGCAAGCTTTATTAAGCCGCCTGGTAAGTTATTGTCACTGGTGAAAATAGTACCATTAAAATTTATTGCTTCAGTGCTTGATTCAGTGCTTTCATCTGACTTTGTGTTAAGAGCGTTGATCGGTAAACTTAAAACTGAATATGTGCTAGATTTGCTTAAAAGTGCACTGGTTAAAGTTAGTTCGGATGTCATGTCATGCAGAATCCGGGAAATGGCTAATCTATCGAAAGATGTACAGGGAGTAATAAATAAAAGTGTTTATATTCAGGCAATAAGCGACAACCTGGTTAGCTCGAAACATTCAGATATAATAAAAAATATTTCTAATGATTTCCGGATTTACAGGGTAGAGGGCTCTCATTTTGTTTTGCAGGTTAATGCTGAAAAGTGCGCATCCATTGTCGAAGATGAAATAAATTTTACTGTGCTGAAAACCACTTAAAGGAAAGTGGTTAATATGAATAAATTGTGTTCAGATCGAGGCTCAGGATGCTTTAAGTTTACAAGTAAGAAAATGAACCGAATTTCGAGATGTTATGGGAAATAACACAAAATATAGAATAATAGATTTTTAGTCTACGCAGTGGTAATAAATATGTCAGCACATTATGCAAAAGTTTACTGGGTGCGAGGAAATAGCGAAAATTTTACTGATGGTAGATACAGTCGAGGGCATCACTGGAGCTTTGATGGTGGAATCACCGTGCCAGCGTCCTCTTCTCCGCATATTGTCCCCCCGCCTTTTTCTGTTGAGGAGAATATAGATCCGGAAGAAGCATTTATTGCTTCAATTTCTAGTTGCCATATGCTGTTTTTTCTGTCTATTGCGGCTAAGAAGAAGTATATTGTGGATGAATATCTGGATCATGCAGAGGGAGTTATGAAAAAAGACAGAGAGGGTAATGTATACATGAGCAGGGTTACTCTTTGTCCCCGAGTGGTATTTTCGGGTGATAATCAACTCGTTTCTGAAGAAGTTGAGAAAATGCATCATCAGTCTCACGAGCAGTGCTTTATCGCGAATTCGGTTAAAACTGAGATTGTAATAGCGATTCAAAATATGCTGTGAAATCATTTCTCCAGGTTCGGTATCTGCATTCGTGCGGTGGATGATTTTGAATAATGGGACTCCTCTCATGCTCACTCATTAGTAATATCAGGTTAAAATATGCTTAAAAAAGTATTAATACTGTTGCTTATTATTCAGCCTGTTGCTTTTTCTGAAGTCAGGTTAAGACCTGAGGGGTGGGCGACTCGGGTTATTGGTACTAAGCTGGATAATTTTTATCAGATGGATGCCGGGGTTTTTCGCTCTGAACAACCCGATACTGAATCATTTGATTTAATTGAAAAATCTGGAATTAAAGAGGTGCTAAATCTTCGCCAGCATCATACCGATGTAGATGAAACGAAGAAGACGAAACTTGTTTTGCACCAGATAAAGGTGGATACAGGAAAAGTGTCGTATCAGCAAATCTTTCAGGCGCTTGAAATAATTAAGAATGCAGATGGCCCGATTCTTCTTCATTGCTGGCATGGTTCAGATAGAACGGGTGTGATCAGTGCATCTTACAGGATGGTATTTCAAAACTGGAGCAGGGATCAGGCGATAGATGAGTTTAAAAACGGTGGTTATGGGTATCATCAGATAGTTTATCCACAGTTAATTAATGTCATTCAGAATCTGGACGTGGCATCATTTAGAAAAAAACTGGGCATTAGCCGTGATCGGTAATTACCTGCACGGTGCCCATATATGAAACAACTTATTTTAGGTGGTGCAAGGTCGGGCAAGAGTCGTTATGCGGAGGAGATAGCGGGGAAAAGTGGTAAAAAGGTCATTTATATTGCTACGGCAACTGCCAGAGACCGTGAAATGCGCCAGCGAATTAGTCTGCACCAGCAGCAGCGCCCCGCCCACTGGCAGCTGGTTGAGGAACCGTTGAATCTGGCGCAGGTGTTACACGAGCATGACCAGACCGGCAATTGCCTGCTGGTGGATTGCCTGACCCTGTGGCTGAGTAACTGTCTGGCAGCGGGGGATGAAAATCGGCTGCGGCAGCAGCAACTTGAGTTGTTAACGAGGGTTGTGGAACTAAAATCTGAGCTGTTGCTGGTCAGTAATGAGGTGGGGCAGGGCATTGTGCCGATGGGCGAGTTGAGTCGGAAATTCGTTGATGAGTCGGGGCGACTTCATCAACGCCTGGCGCAGGTGTGTGACAGGGTGGTTTTTATTACGGCGGGTTTGCCACAGATTTTAAAGTCATGAAAGGGTCAGCAGGTATATAAATGTCAGATATAGAATGGGTGTTTCAGGCGGCAAAAAAGATTGAACAGAATGATGTGAGTCGTGCTCAACAGCATCAGAACTTGCTGACAAAGCCCCAGGGTTCTCTGGGGTACCTGGAAGATATTGCAGTCAGGCTTTCTGCTATGCAGCACAATCGGGTACCTGAAATAAAAAAGCTTCAGATTGTTGTATTTGCAGCAGATCACGGGATTGCAGAGGAAGGTGTTTCTGTGTTTCCACAGGCGGTTACGCTGGAAATGGTGCGCAATTTTGCACGGGGAGGGGCGGCGGTTAGCGTGTTGGCCAGGCAACTGGGTGCGGGGCTTGAAGTGGTGAATACAGGCACAGTTAGTGAATCTGAAAATATGAGTGGTGTTCTGGATCAGCGTATTTCTGCGGGAACACTTAATTTTTCCAGGCAAGCGGCCATGTCAGAGAATCAGCTGGCAGAAGCACTGGCGGTTGGCCGCGAGGCAGTTGAGCGCTGCCTGAAAGCTTCGGTGCAGTTGTTTATTGGTGGCGATATGGGTATTGGGAATACGACATCGGCGACGGCGATTGCCTGTGTATTGCTGGGAAGCGTGCCGGAGAGTCTGACGGGGCCAGGTACTGGGCTGGATGAAAAAGGTATTACCCATAAGGTGTCGGTAATTAAAAGTGGTCTGTTGCTGCACAAGGGTAAAATGAAAACGCCACTGGATGCTCTGCGCTGTGTAGGGGGCTTTGAGATTGCTGCGCTCACGGGGGCCTATCTTGCCTGTGCGCAAAAAGGTTTGCCCGTTGTGATTGATGGTTTTATCAGTAGCGTGGCAGCGTTAGCGGCTGTAAAAATAAATTCACAGGCGAAAGACTGGATGTTTTTCTCTCATGTTTCGGCGGAACCCGGGCACCTTGCCATTATACAGGCCATGGAGGTGCGGGCTTTGGTGGCTCTGGATATGCGCCTCGGTGAAGCGAGTGGGGCTGCAACGGTTGTGCCGTTAATGCGTATGGCCTGCGCACTGCATAATGAGATGGCAACGTTTGAGCAGGCGGGTGTTTCGAATACAAGGCGGCCTAAAGACGAATGCCTGACGTAATTACAGTTGATTTAATTCGCCATGGTGTGACCGTGGCAGGCACCTGTTTTCTGGGAGCTACAGATGCGCCATTGACGGAGCAGGGCTGGCTACAGATGCAATCGGCGATAGAGCTGGCGGTTGCCGCTCCCTGTTACCAGCAGGTTGTTAGCTCGCCTTTATTACGCTGTGTGGATTTCGCAAGGCGTTACACGAAAGACAACAACTTGCCTTTGCATATTGAGAGCGACCTGAGAGAAATTAATTTTGGCGCATGGGAGGGGAAAACAGCTGCTGAAGTCTGGGAAACTCAACAGCAGCAGCTATCGGCGTTCTGGAGTGATCCGGCAAATAACTCACCTCCGAGCGGAGAATCTTATCGAGTATTTCAACAACGTGTGGACAGCGCATTTAAAAAGCTGCTGAGTCAGGCAGAATGTGAAAATATGCTAATAATTGGACATGGAGGTGTCATCAGGCAGATTATTTCATCTATTTTGCACCTGTCCCCTGAAACCTCACATAGCCTGTACTTTGATTATGCAGGTATGAGCCGAGTGGAAAGCTACAATGGAAATTTAAGTCTGCGGTTTATTAATCAGCAAATTCAGAGCTGATTAGCCGCGTGTTCTTTTTCCAGATTTGTGCACTCATAGGCCAGCCTTGTGCCCGGCTTATTGAAAAACCGTACAAAATTCAGTTGCTACTGGGATGAATGAGTCCCCATCATTAAAAATACGTCATAAATACATCCCGGTAGCCCGGCATCCGCATCCATGTGGTTGACGATTTTGAATGATGGCTTCTTACCTTACTGATTTATTACTAAGCCGTTGATTTTTCAACCTAAAATCATCAGTTGAACGCCTCAAAGTGTGCTTCTGAGAGCAGGGTTAGCGTAGTCAAAAAGGGAGTCGTTGCACGGTTGTGTGTCTTTTATGTGCCTGTTTTACAACCATGTAAGAGGCCGATCAGGTATAGAATTTATATGCTAGACTCTGGAATAAGAATTTTTTGTGCCAGTTTAATGAAAAAAAGAGCTATCTCATTTTTATTATGTTTATCAGTATTTCAATCGGCGTGGGCCAAAGACCGTGTCTATAGCTGGACGGTTGTTCCACAGTTTAGTCCCACCGCCGTTCATCGTGACTGGGCTCCCTTATTGAGCGTGCTTGAGCAGAAAACAGGTTACCGTTTTCTGCTTGTTCCGGCAGATAGTTTTAATTTTTTTGAAACAAAATTACTCAAAGGGAAAGTGGATTTTGCCTATGCTAACCCATATCAAACTTTGCTGGCTCATCGAGAGCAGGCTTATATCCCCTTAATTCGAGACGACAAAAGGCGCTTAACAGGCATTCTGGTGGTGCGAAAGGATAGTCCATTGCGGCAGGTAAAGGATGTTGAAGGTCAAAAAATTGCTTTTGCTTCACCCAATGCATTTGCGGTGTCTCTGTATATGCGAGCATTGTTATCTGAAAAAGAAAAAGTAAGTTTCATCGCTGACTATGTGGGAACGCACAGTAATGCATATCGCCAGGTTTTGCTGGGCAGGGCAGCAGCCAGTGGCGGCATATACCGAACCCTGCACAAGGAGCGAGCAGAGGTGCAGGAGAGTTTGCGGGTGATATATGAAATACCCAGCACCATTACGCACGCGGTTATTTCACATCCGAGTGTTCCTGAAAAAGTAAGAAACAGTGTACAGCAGGCCTTGCTGGAGCTGGCAATGAATGAGGAGGGACAGCGCTTACTTGATCGAGTGTTTTTATCTCAGCCTGTCAAAGCTGATTTTGACAGAGATTATGGTTCGCTTAAGTCGTTGAAGCTTGATGAATATGTAGTGCTACCGGATTAGACGTTTACATGAGATGGCGTAAGCTCCCATTATATCTGCAAATTGTGTTTGCCAGCTCTCTGGTGCTGATGATTACGCTAATGGTGTCCACCTGGTGGAATGTTTATCAACAGCGACAGCAGTTGCAGGAGGATGTGGCACGCCAGGCCACTGGCCTGGCTCACATGGTGTCACTGGCATCTCGTTATGTGGTTATTTCCAGGAAGTATGATGAGCTGGAGTCCATGCTCATTAGCCTGGCTTTTTATCCAGACCTGATGGAGCTGGCGGTAATGGATGAAAAAGGCCAGATACTGTCAGATGTGCATATGACTGAAGCGGGGCCTAAAGTATCTTTCGATCAGTTGCAGAGAGCCCTGCCACAGGAATTACAGTCGGGTTCAGAACCTTTGGTAGAAAAAGGTGCTAAAAAGCTGTTGATATGGCAACCCATTAAAACCTCAATGTTACTGGGCTGGGTGATGTTAAAGGTTGATTTGAGTCGGCTAAACGCACTGGAAAACAGGATTTTGCGAGACAATCTCCTCGCAGCCTGTATTGTGCTATTTATTGATCTGTTTATTTTGTTGCTTATATTATATTTGCCGGGAAAATCTTTTCGTCAGGCGATTAAATTTGCTCAACATCTTACCGAAAACCCGGGTGAAGTACTCAGGCTAAATGCAGGATCATGTGAAGTTAAAAATTTGATTAATGCTTTAAATGCCTCCTCGCTTTGTCTCAAACAACAACATAATGAGCTGGATCAGCAGCACAGGGAGTTAGAGCATTTAAATCAGCATCTTGAGCAAAGAGTCAGTGAGCGAACAGAAGAACTTGCAGAAAGTCGTAAAGCATTAATGCAGCTTCATCAGGCCGTTAATCAAAGTAGTGTTGCAGTCATTATGCTCGATAGTCATTTTAATATCACCGAATTTAACCCGGCGTTTGAGAGCATGACGGGCCATGAGGCAGATTCTGTAAACGGTGAAAACCTGTTTGGTCTCATCTGGTCAGATAAAAATGCAGATAAATTACTGGAGGATATTAAACGCCTTTTAAATCAGCTTGAACCCTGGACAGGTGAAGCGATTGTTCATCATTATAATGGAGAATATTTCTGGATTAGAATGGTTATTACGCCAGTAAAAGGTGAGCAGCAACAGGTGCATTTTTTACTGACGCTTGATGATATTTCTGATCGTAAAGCCTATGAGAACCAGCTGATTCATCAGGCGCAATATGACTCACTAACTAACCTGCCTAATCGGGTGCTGGGCATGGATCGTTTAAATCAGTCCATTCGACAGGGGCGCAGGTTTAAAAGTAAGACGATTGTTTTATATCTGGATCTCGATCGCTTTAAGCAGGTTAACGACACCCTCGGTCACCGCGCTGGAGATTTACTGTTAATTGAAACGGCTAACAGGCTTAGCCGTAGTGTACGCCAGTATGATACAGTGTCTCGATTGAGTGGTGATGAGTTTCTGATAATATTATCCAGCGTGGATGATGCCATGACAGTAGAGGCTATCGCAGAAAAAATACTACAAACGATAAAGCAGCCATTTCTGATAGAGGATCGGGAATTGCATGTTCAGGCCAGTATTGGCATTGCCGTTATTCCAGATGATGGTGTTGAAGCAGATGAAGTTTTACGTTTTGCTGATACGGCCATGTATCAGGCCAAGCAACTGGGGCGCAACTGTTTTAAATACTACACGCATTCGATGAATGAGAAAGCACAGGAACATCTGCGCATAGACACAGCCATGCATACCGCGATTGAAAACGATGAGCTGGAGGTGTATTTGCAGCCGATAGTGGATGCCGTGAGTAATGAGTTTTGTGGCGCAGAGGCATTGATGCGCTGGAACTCATCCAGTATAGGCTGGGTTGCACCTGATAAATTTATATCGGTTGCAGAAGAAAATGGCCTGATTGTAGCAATGGGTGAATGGATCTTGCATGAGTCCTGCCAGTTAGCTGTTAGCTGGCCAAACAGTGGCTTCATTACGGTTAATGTATCCACTGTTCAGTTTCGCAGTCGTGAGTTTGTTGCGACAGTTGAGAAAATTTTAACTGAAACAGGTCTGCTTCCACAACGCCTGCATCTGGAAATTACCGAGAACGTTTTAATGGATGATGTCGATGAAGTGATACTCACTATTGATAAAATTATAGCGTTAGGGGTGGCATTAGTGATTGATGATTTTGGAACCGGCTACTCGTCATTATCCTATCTTACCCGTTTTCCCTGTAGTATACTTAAAATTGATCGCAGTTTTATAAGCAGAATGATAGATGATGAAAACAGTGCTGTGCTGGTGTCTGCCATTATAAAAATGGGGCATTCTCTGGGGTTGCAGGTTATTGCGGAAGGTGTGGAAACAAACTTACAACTGACCATATTGCAGGGGCAGGGCTGTGATCTTATACAGGGTTATTGTTTTTCAAAGCCTGTACCGGGCCATGAACTGATTGAGCTTATAAATAAGACTAAAAAAATTAATTCTTAATTGCAGTTTTGTCCATAAGCGGCTTCCCTTAATAAACGTTTAAACTCATCGGGATTTAAAATAGCTCTCCTGTGTTTATATTATGGGCTATCAGAAGCCCTGGTTGATCAGAAATTACTCATGGCCAATTTTAGATTCAGGGAATTTATCAGTGGATTAGTGGTCACTAAGGACAACTAACGAGACTCACAGTGTAATGGTTGTAAATAGAAATATCATTATATTCTAATGTTTGTGCTCTTATTGTGGATGCCTTTTTAAACCGCAGGAAACTATTGAGGCGCTCACTCCAGGGGATTACATTTATAGCATATTAATAAATGAGTTAATATGGCTTTTGGAATGGGTGCAGGGGGGGTATCAGGTGCCTCAGTAAGCTGTTCTGGGTTGTTTTTTATGCGCAATAAATATAATAAATTTCAGAGGGAGTTCTATCTTTTTTAAAATATTTTCTTTATAATTCAAATATTTATGGATGAGCGTGAGTTAGATGGTGGTTACTGATTTTGTAGAAACATTTTTTGAAGGTATGCACCGACTGATAAGTGTACTTAATTGATGAACTTATTTAGTTTTATTTGTGCCGTTCTAATTATTAAGGGGCGCGATGATGGCACAAGATAGCGATAAGCAACTTCCTTTGTTTGAATTAGATGAGGCCAGTTCTACAAAAAATTGCCCTGAAGTTGAAGCAGTTAATGAGCAGGATACAGTCTTCAGTAAGTATATTGTTTATGTAGATGAAAGTGGAGATCACAGCTTAAAGAGTATTGATGAACAGTATCTGCTTTTTGTACTGGCATTTTGTGTGTTTCATAAGCGTCATTACAGCGAATCTGTTGTGCCAGCACTGGAAAAATTTAAATTCAACTATTTTGGGCATGACCAGGTGGTGTTGCATGAAAATGAGATCCGCAAGGAAAAAGGTATGTTTAATATTTTTCGTAGTCGTGCGGAAAAGAACCAGTTTCTTAACCGCTTAACTGATATTATTGAGTGCAATAACTTCATATTGATAAGTTGCACTATTGATAAGCGTTTGCTGAGCAGGCAAAGTGGAGAAGATTCTAATTCGTATCATATTGCGCTGAAGTTTTGCATAGAAATGTTATATGTGTTTTTAAAGGAAAAAGGTCAGCATAAAAAACAAACCCATGTGGTGGTGGGGTGTCGTGGTAAAAAAGAAGATCGTGAGCTAGAGCTGGAGTTTCGCCGTATTTGTGGCGGTAATAATCGTTTGGGTGTTGATTTACCTTTTGAGGCGTTATTTGCAGATAAAAAAGTAATGTCATCCGGTTTGCAATTGGCTGATTTAGTGGCACGTCCCATTGGCCTGAAGACACTACGGCCTGAGCAGCAAAATCGGGCATTTGAAGTGCTAAAGTGTAAGTTTTATTGTGATGGTGGGCGTGAGCAGGCAGGGCTATGAAGGGCTGGGTATGAAGATTTATCCAGAGCCAGAAAGCGAAAAGTCCCGATGAAACTCACCGAGGCAGTAGCGCCGACCGGGCACCCCCAATCCACTTATGTGCAAAGTATAGGCCATAAATTCATGAAATGACAGCTTTTCTGGTGTAGTTACCCGGTTAAGTAGCCTGGAACCCACAATAACTATTGGCAACAAACGAGCATAGGCGCAGATTGCTAATCAAAAAAAAGGAGTTAACCAAAATCAGGGGGCAGATGATATTTAAAACCGCTATGCACAGGTTTTACTTGAGGTTATACCTTATTACCATTGTCACTCATGTTGTGTACGCCGACCTTCCTCTGTTGTCTGGATGCATCACCGGAGCAAGTTATGAGAACCGCAAACAAAATGGATAGAAGATAAAATAGATGAAGCAGCGGCCTATGCGCTGAATCTCTGTTTCTATGTTATTATATCAAACAACCTTAGCAGGACAGGTACAATAACAGTCGAATATAAGGGATTTAGTATCTATCAATGTGAAGATTTACTACAATGCCTGCCAGTTAATATTCATTATGCTTAGAAACAACAGGTGCAGATTCATTAATATCTGAGCAAATCCTCATGCAGCAGATAAAGGCCCTTTCGAAGCCTGAATACAAATTTTGTATGGCTTATACTGATCTGCCCCGGCTCAATCGTTGCAGCGGGTAAAAACGAGGTTACATACTGATTTTTAATATCAGAGAAATACCGCTTAAACTCTTTCTGAGTGACAATAATGCCAGGTTCTGTAATATGGCCTAACTCGGCACTTTTCACCGCTTCAATAAAACGTTGTTTTAGAGTCGTCATAAAAGGCCCTCTGGCTATAGTTGAGTAAGTATAAGCTGCTGATGGAGGCGACTAATCATGGTGGTTACCGGTGATATAGGTGGCGGGAGAGGATAGGCAGCATACTGATGGGCAGGTGCTCAGATGTCTGATATTGACCGCAGAACCCAGTCAGGTGGGCGAGATTGATGGGGCTGACATCGATATTAGCTAAATTATCAGCATCATCTTTTGTAAGTAAGATGTGAATGCTTATATAATGGGTACCGGTCATGATGAATAGTTTCCTGATCGTTGTAATGAGTCGATTCGGTGGGAGTCGCCCACCGAATCGATGTTTCATGGTTACGCTAAAGATAACTTAAGCAATGTTTAACATTGCATATATGCACTATAATATTGCCTTTCTGTTTGTGCAATCTTATATGTGAATATTTTATAAATAGGGGTGTTAGCTTGGGCCAGGTAAGAGATGAGTTCGGGTTGCGCCTGAGCTACTTAAGAAAAAAAGCAGGATTAACTCAAGGTGAGCTGGCAGACAGGATCGGAGTTGCTCGCAATACTATAGGCAGTATTGAACGGGGAAAGCTAAGTCCAAAATTTGATAACCTGGAAAAACTGGCCAAAGTACTGAATATTCAAATCAGGCAGTTATTCAAGTTTGAAGATGAAACATTATAACGAGTCATAATCAGGCTAATTCCTGTAATGCTTAGAAAACCTATACTGGAGCCGTGGTAATATTCAAGATTAAGAGTAATCGAAGCTTTATACTAAATTCTTGATTATTCTGTGTTTATTTTTTAAATTAGGCTGGGTGTCCGAGTAGTGTGTTCAAAGCCCGTGCCGGCTAATGAGCTGGTTGAATTTATAAATAAAAAAGTTTAATTTTTAATTACAGCTATGCACTCTTTTCTAATAGCGTTACAGTTTTTAACGCGTTTACCTCTGAATATTAATGTTGACTGGCAAGCAGAGAATGTGGCGCGATCACTGCTCTGGTATCCAGTGGTGGGCGCTCTTATCGGAGCCATGCTTTTCTTACTGGCCAGCGTGATGCCAGATAATCATACCCTGCTGGTTGCCGCCCTTGTATTGAGTGGCTGGGTTCTGGTGAGCGGTGGACTGCATCTGGATGGTCTGGCAGACAGTGCTGATGCATGGTTAGGCAGTCATGGAGATCGACAACGCGCACTCGATATTATGAAAGACCCTCAGGCAGGGCCAGCGGCAGTGATTGCGCTGGTGCTGGTATTGTTGCTCAAGTTTGGCGCAATCGTCAGTTTGCTGGAGCACAATGCAGTGTGGCTGTTAATTGTGCCGCCGTTGTTAGCTCGATGTGTTCCTCTTATATTATTTATGAGCACGGATTATGTACGCGATCAGGGGCTGGGCCGTGACATGGCAGAATATTTTCCGCATTCCGCAGTGCAAGGGGTGTTGCTGCTTGCGGCGATTGCACTGCTCTTTTTAACCGGCATACTAAATGGCCTGTTATTAATGGCTGTGGCGTTACTGGTGATCTGGTGGCTACGTGCTTTAATGATAAAGCACATTGGGGGGATGACGGGAGATACCCTTGGCGCGTCAATTGAAATTATCGAGGTGGTTGTGCTGTCTATGCTTGTGTTTTTAGTGTCCGAGCTTTAGCGCCAGAGTGGCAATAGATTAACCCAGATTAAGCAGTTGTAAAATGCTGTTCATATTTAGATGCTCCTCGAAGCATTCAGCCAGTCGGTTAATCTCTTTTTCCTGTAGTTCAAAATAATCAATTGAGTCAGGGTTTTTTAAACCCGCCCAGTCTAATAATGCATCACAGGCCAGACTTTCACTAAACAGGCCGTGAAAATAACTGCCTGCAATTTGCTGATCTGCTGAAACAGCGCCGTCACTCTGCGCTACATTCTGGTCTGTATTCGTGGCATCGCAGGTGATTGCGGGGTGTTGCAGAGCGGCACCTTCGCTGATGCCTGCGTGAATTTCATAGCCACTTACTTTTTGCTGGTTAAGCCAGAGGTGTCCGGTCTTATTCTTTAGTTGTTTGTTTTTGTGCAGTGTTGTTTGCATATCAAAATAACCGAGACCGTTGCAACTGCCAGGTGAGCCTTCAATGCCCAGTGGGTCGTGAATGTTATTACCGAGCATTTGAAAGCCGCCGCAAATGCCCAGTATTTTTCCGTTATAGCGCAAGTGTTTTGACAGGTAATCTTCCCAGTTGTTTTCTTTCAGCCACTGTAAATCCGCTCGCACGCTTTTACTTCCGGGTAGAATAACAAGGTCGCATGGGGGAATTGCCTTTCCTTCGGGAATATATTCAAGATCTACATCGGGGTGCAGGCGCAGAGGGTCAAAGTCAGTGTGATTGCTAATGCGCGGGAAAACGGGAATAATTACCTTAATGGGAGGTTGTATGATATTTTCAGTGCGAATAACCGAGTGTGTGTTAATGGCGTCTTCAGCTTCGATATGCAAATTATGTATCCAGGGCAATACGCCGAATACGTTTTTTGCTGTTCGGTTCTCCAGCCACTCAAGGCCGGGTTCAAGTAAAGCAATATCGCCGCGAAAACGGTTGATAACAAATCCTTTGATACGATTTTGCTCAGAGCTAGATAACACATCCAGTGTGCCCACAATATGTGCAAAGACACCGCCTTTGTCGATATCGGCAATTAACAGTACCGGGCAGTCAACGGCTTCAGCAAAACCCATATTAGCAATATCCCCTTCACGTAGATTAATTTCTGCCGGGCTGCCGGCCCCCTCAACCAGAATCACATCATATTGCTGGCACAGCCGATGCCAGGATTCAAGCACTGCATCCATTGCACGGGTTTTGTAATCATGAAAGCCTCTGGCGTCCATATCACAGAGCGCCTTGCCGTGGATAATAACCTGAGCGCCGGTATCTGAGCAGGGTTTTAATAAAACGGGATTCATATCGCTATGGGGGGCAAGACCACAGGCCTGCGCCTGCACAGCCTGAGCGCGACCTATCTCCCCCCCTCCTGGTGTAACTGCGCTATTGAGGGCCATATTCTGTGGTTTAAAGGGGGCAACATTGATACCCCGGTTTTTTAACACGCGACACAGGCCTGCCACCAGTGTGCTCTTTCCTGCATCGGATGTTGTGCCCTGAATCATTAATGTGGGTGTAGTCATGGTATTATCCGAATTCTGGCTGCTATCGGTGGTTGCATATTATATTTAAAAAATGAATCTGGAAACACTATTAATTATCACTATTGCATTGTTGCTGGATCAGTTGCTGGGTGAAGCGCGAAGATTTCACCCTTTGGCGGGCTTTGGCAACTGCGCACAGTGGCTTGAAAATTATCTGAATAAAAAATGCATAACCAGATTAAAAGGTGTGTTTGGCCTGCTGATACTAGTGCTCCCATTGGTGCTCCCACTGGCGTTGCTACTGGTGTATTTAAAAAATCTGTCATTATCGCCGGTATTTTATCAGTTTACTGATATTGTCATTATCTACCTGGCTGTTGGTAGAAAAAGCCTGCGTGAACATGCATTAAATGTATTGAAGCCACTGGAACAGGGTGATCTGGCCAGGGCCCGTGAAAAAATATCACTTATTGTGAGCCGTGATACCCATGAAATGAGTCAGCCGCAGGTTATTATTGCCTGTCTGGAATCGATTATAGAAAACAGCAATGATGCAATTTTTGGTGTTATTATCTGGTATCTGCTTGGCGGTGCGCCTGGCGTGCTGGTTTACAGACTGGTGAATACCCTCGATGCAATGTGGGGCTATAAGAATGAACGTTTTTTATATTTTGGCTGGGCAGCGGCTCGGCTGGATGATGTCCTTAACTGGCTGCCTGCGCGGCTAACCGTTTTTAGTTTTGCGCTTGTTGCAAAGGCTAGTGAATTTAACAAAGTCTGGCAAACTGCATTTCAGCAGGGAGGCAAATGCAGCAGTAAAAATGCTGGGCCGGTGATGTCGGCGGGTGCCTGCGCATTAAATATAAAGCTTGGGGGAAAAGCCCGGTATAATGGTGTTTCGATAAATAAACCAGATCTCGGCTATGGCAACCAGGCAGGCATATCAGATATTAAGCACGCGCTATCACTTATTGATAAAACATTATTGCTCTGGTCGGGAGTGCTGGTCGGGGTGCTGGTTGGGGTTAATATTGTTAATGGTTATGGTTAATTCAGGGTAATAGAGATTTAAATGTTACATCACGGCGGTCGCCTGATTCAGGCGGCAAAACAGTATAATATTCCACTGGAGCAATGGCTCGATTTATCAACCGGCATCAATCCAGATGGCTGGCCTGTGCCGAACATTCCAGAGCGAATTTTTAATCGACTGCCGGAAGAAGAAGATGGACTGCATCAGGTGGCAAAAGATTATTATCAGGCGACATCATTATTAGCCATTCCGGGTAGTCAGGCAGTTATTCAGTTATTACCGAGTTTAAGGAACAAAAGCAGGGTTGCGGTTCCTGATATTGGGTATGCGGAACATGCCCATGCATGGCGACAGGCTGGACACGAAGTCACAGCGTTAAGTAAAAACCAGATCGATGAAAATCTGGAACAGTATGATGTGCTGGTTATTATTAACCCCAATAACCCTGCGGGGGATTATTATACTGCTGAGCAACTGCTGGACTGGCATAAACGTCTGCAACTGAAAAATGGCTGGCTTATTGTTGATGAAGCTTTTATAGATAGTAGAATGGAGTACAGTGTTGCCCGTTATGCAAATCAGCCGGGTCTGGTCGTGTTAAAATCAATGGGCAAGTTTTTTGGCCTTGCGGGTATTCGCAGTGGTTTTGTTATTGCAGAAGAGGTTTTGTTGAAAAAAATAAAGCAGGTACTGGGTCCCTGGGCCGTGAGTGGGCCGTCGCGCTTTATTGCGATGCAGGCATTGCAGGATAAAAGCTGGCAGCAGATGAACCGGGCGCAGTTAATAGAGCAGGCAGAGCAGTTAAAAAGTCTGCTGGCCAGGTATATAAGGCAGGATAGTGAAACGGCGTATATAAAAGGCACCGATCTGTTTCAAACGTTGTTTTGTGATAAAGCAGAAGCATTGCATAAAGCGCTGGCGAGAAAGGGGGTGTTTACGCGGTTGCTGGATGATGGGCAGGGTGTAAGGTTTGGTCTGGCGAAGCAGGAGCAGTGGTTAACGCTGGAGCAGGTGTTTGAATATGTAGCTGAATGTAATAATGTTGCTGGTTGAACTCGCTGAGCGTAGGGGTACCCACAAGGGGTGCCCCTACGGAAACTATTCGTTTGAGAAATAAATGAAAATTAAAATATTACTATACTGGCTTGTTTTTGTTTTTCCCGTTCAGGCATCAATTAAGCTAATTGACGATAAAGGGACTGAGTTTGAGTTCTCCCGGCCTATGAAACGAATTATCAGCCTGGCCCCCCATGCAACGGAGCTGTTATTTGCATCAGGCGCAACAGATCAGATTGTGGGTACAGTGAGTTATAGCGATTATCCAGAGGCGGCGAAAAAAATTCCATTGATTGGCGGGTATAATAAAGTCGATATAGAACTAATTGTGTTAAAGAAGCCGGATCTGATTATTGCCTGGGCGGGCGGGAATTCTGCTGAGCAGTTAGATAAAATAAGAAGCCTGGGGTTTAAAGTTTTTATCAGTGAGCCGAAAAAGTTTGTAGATATAGCTAAAAATATTCGCCGCATGGGGCAGTTACTGGGTACAGAAAAAATAGCAGAACAGGTCGCTCTTCATTTTTTAACAGAGCTGGAAGCACTTAAACATGAGTATCCAGAAAAAGAAAAAGTAAGGGTTTTCTATCAGGTGTGGAATGACCCTCTCATGACGATTAGCGATGATCACCTGGTGGGGCAGGTCATTAAATTTTGCAGCGGTGAAAATGTATTTGGCGATATGAGTGTTATTTCTCCACGCATAAGTATAGAAGCGGTAATAGAAAAAAATCCAGATGTTATTATCGCAGGTATGACAAGAGACCGAACTGAATGGTTAAAGGAATGGGGCAAGTGGAAAATTTTAAAAGCAGTTATGAATAAGCACGTGTACCCCATTGAAGCAGATCTGGTGGTAAGGCAAACCCCCAGAATTTTACAGGGAACACGAAAAATGTGTGAATATTTAGACAGGGTCAGAGTCAATGCCCGTGAGTTAAGGGACTAAGCGTTATTAGTGACCGGCGGAATACATGGGCCTGAAAAAATCAGCTGAACGCATAATATTAGCATAAGCTATTGAAAAACAGGAATTAATTTTTCGTATCTAACTCACCAGAAGGATGAGTGATGCTTCACCCTGAAAGTGTATTTCTGGGTGCTCAACTGATTTTTTCAGGATGAAAAGGATAGCCACTATTCGGCAGCCGCCATGAAACCATCCCGCATACCAGAGACGTTCTTTAAAGAGTCTACGGTCAGTATGAGGGCGGTAAATTTCGCACAGTTCATTTGGACTCAGCCGCCGAGATGAGCGCTATAAAAAATGTAAAGCCAACGATTTTTGGCCTATTATTTTATCAGGCTTACTGTTTGCTGATCCAGTTCACGGCGATTGTTGTTCCCTGCATACAGAATGATATTTCAGCAATGGTGCCTGAAATACAGACTTCATCCCCCACACTGAACTCTTTGAGATCACCTACTAGTGTATAGAGTTCGTTATTTTCAGTGCGAAGTGCCTGGCATTCAACGCCTTCGTCAGTCAGTTTTCCTTTAATGCAGACGGTTTTTCCTGTAGATGAGCTGTCATTCAGTAATGAAACAACCGCATTCTGAGAAGCATGAATGCGAACACCTTTAAGTCCATCGGGAATGGTTTCCAGTGTGTGCTCAACACTAATGTCTGCAAAGGCCTGGGTGGCCAGACCATCAGGTGGTGTGGCGACAAAATCAAAATCATAGATACCATCAGGTGGTGCCTGAATATAAATATAGGGGATCAGGCCTGGATCAGACCAGCCACCCGATGGAACGCTGCCTTGCGCGACAATACTCAGCTTTGGTGGCCTGGATTTTAATAGAGAGAGCTTAATATCTTTTACATCATACACTTTCGACTTATTCATTGTACCCTCCATATGGATCAACTCTATCGATTTATCGGTATTTCAAAAAACAGGTTTTAGTATATCTCTGGTGTATACCCTTTCATTGTTCCAGGTCAGGGTAAGCCACAATACTAAAACTGATTCTGTAATCCTGCAAGCTAGAGGATATATTTTGTGCCTTATCTGTGGGTTTCTTGATATGTATCATATGGGCAAGGTGAATGCATATGCGTTGTTTATGAGAAATTCAGGTATGTAATGTATTACTGAAGGGAATGCTCGTTATTTGAAAGTCATCGTGAAATCATCCTTCCAGATTCAACATCCGTATTCATGCGGCTTGTTAGTCTGTTAATAAAGCAGGTCAGTTTTCAATTTCAGGATAAGCAAATAAAGCAGGAGTTCCTCCAGTGTGCCAGAATAAAATTTTCGCCTCTTTGTTTATCTCCCCTCGGCGAACCATATCAATTAATCCGGCCATTGCTCTGCCGGTGTATACAGGGTCTAATAGAATGCCCTCAGTTTGTGCGCACAGTGAAATGGCTTCTTTTTCGGGTTCACCCACAATGCCATAGCCTTCGCCTGTGTAATTGTCGTTTAAAATCAGATCTTTTTCAGTAAAGGTGAAGTCGAGGCTAATATATTCTGCGGTGCTATTTGCAAGAGAAAGTATATGTTCGCGGAAAGGCAGCGGTCCCGACTCATCCTTATCAATGTCGATACCGATTAACTGATAAGAGTTGTTGAGTATTTTTTTACCCAGCATTAAGCCTGCCTGCGTTCCACCAGAGCTGGAAGCAAAAATAATATGTGTAAAGTTATCGCCGCTTTTTCCTGTTTGTGTGTCAAGCTCTTTTAGCGCTTCTACAAAAGAGAGTGCGCCCAGTTCACAGGAACCACCATAAGGTACGACGTATGTTTTTTTGCCCTGTTGCTGGAGTTGTTTAACCCGTTCAGGAATGTCTTCGCCTTTGCGTTTTTTTCCTGCCCAGTGGATGTGGCAGCCGAAAAGTTTATCCAGTAAAAGGTTGCCAGTGGCAATATCCGGCGCTTCTCCGCCGAGTACAAGGTGGCATTCAAGCTGTAAATTTGCGGCAGCAGCGGCAGTTTGCCGGCAATGGTTGGATTGTATTGCGCCCGCAGTAATAATGGTGTCGGCTCCCGATGCCAGTGCATCCGCCAGAATAAATTCCAGCTTCCGGGTTTTATTGCCGCCCAGTGCCAGGCCGCTATTGTCATCGCGTTTTATGCTGATATCTACGCCGCCCAGTGCCCGGCTCAGGCCTGGCAGGTGTACAAGTGGGGTGGGGAAGAAGCCAAGGGAGACTCTGGGAATGTTCTTATACATCATAATTCGTCATATTTTATCGTTACAAAAACGCTTTTCTGTCAGTTCGGAAACAGATCCTCTGTTCATAATGGTTCTCAGGTTAACGACAAATGTTGTTAACAACACTAATAAATCACTATGAGGATAGTCGTTATGAAAAATTTAACTAATAAATCAGGCATTAAATACCCACGCTCATCACTGTTACTGGTTGGCTTGCCCTTACTCATGCTAGGCGGTTGCGCGGGCAGCACCTCGGTAAAGAGTAATATTGATACGCCGTTGGCAGAGAATGAGGCCAGTCAGTCTGCTGCGCAAGATCAGGTTTTCAGTGATCCGGCATACCGTCAGCCTGTAGATGACCTGCATTTGCAGGAACCCGCGGCTGAGAACCAGGGTGATACTCTGAGTGATGGTACTTCACCGGGTGAAACTGTGCAAGCGAGTAGTGAGGTGGCGGCTGAGGTGAATGAGGTAGATAAAAACGTGACACCTGAGCCCAGGCAAAAAGTGATTAGTTTTGCTTTTAACCAGGCGGACGTTAATGCGGAGTATGGCGAGCTGCTATGGCAGTATGCGCAGTACCTGAAGGAAAATGAAGCTGTGATACTGAATGTAAGCGGGCATACGGACCGCTCTGGTGTCAGAGTATACAACGAAAAACTGAGTCAGAAGCGTGCTGATCAGGTAGCAAAAATACTTTTTGAGTTTGGTGCCCCGCAAGATCGAGTACGGGTAACGGGTATGGGCAGCGAGGAGCCGCTTGCGAATGCCGTGCTGAATAGAGAGCACCGACGTGTAGAGCTTGATTACAGCAATATTGAGGAAGTGATGGTTTCATCGGCAGAGTCATTCTCAGAATAGTGATCACAGGCTATATAAATGGCTAAAGGAGGTGATGGTGAAGCAGGTAAGGCTCATTGATTCGGGCTGGGTTGATGAGTTGCCTGTTAAAATCTGTCAGTTAGTACCGGGGCACATGAAATGGGTGTCCATTTCTACTGGCTTATGAGTCTGTTTGTTTTCGATAATGGCGCATGGATTTTTAAGTCGGGTATTTCTCATGTTTTTTGTTACACTATTCAGGCTTTTATTTAAAACGATGGGAAGAGCAGATGAAAAACCTTTTAGATATTATGTCGGCGCTTCGTGATCCACAGAACGGCTGCCCCTGGGATATAAAACAGACATACAGATCAATTGTTCCCTACACCCTTGAAGAAGCCTATGAAGTGGCAGATGCGATAGAAAATGGTGATATGCAGGAGTTAAAATCTGAACTGGGGGATTTGTTATTTCAGGTGGTTTTTTATGCACAGATTGCCAGAGAAAAGGGCGATTTTGATTTTTCTGGAGTTGTGGATGCGGTGAGTAAAAAATTAGTAGACCGGCACCCACATGTGTTTTCCAGCAAAGAATGTAAAGACGAAATGGCTTTAAATGAAGCATGGGAACAGGCTAAATCGGCAGAACGTAATGAGGCTTCTGCAGAGGGTGAAGTGTCGATTTTAAGTGGTGTGGCAAAGGCATTGCCGGCATTAAAACGCGCTCAGAAATTGCAGAAAAGAGCCGCACGAGAGGGTTTTGACTGGGCTACAGTGGAGCCTGTACTGGAAAAAATTAAAGAGGAAATTGGGGAGCTCGAAGAGGCAATGCAACAGAAAAATCAGCCGCATATTTTTGAGGAAATGGGTGATCTGCTCTTTAGTTGTGTTAACCTGGCGCGACACATTGAGGTTGATTCAGAAGAATCGTTGCGTGCCTGTAATCAGAAATTTGAGCAACGGTTCTCCTTTATAGAGCGCTCATTAAAGCAGGCAAACCGTGCGTTTGATAACTGCACCCTGGATGAGCTGGAAGCTCTGTGGCAGGATGCAAAAAAGTCAGGCAACAACTAGCGATTAGCGACTGCATTTGTGCTGTTTTTTGCCAGATGTATATAGGCCTGGTATCGTGTACGAATTTCTCTCACATACTTAACCGGTTCGGAGCCCCGCACATACCCGTGTCGTGCTTTGCTCGAATACTCTCGTTTAGACAAAAGTAACATCGCTTTTTCTACGTTATCAAACCAGTGGCGGGGATTCAACCCCAGTTGCCCTGCCAGACGTCTTGCATCTTTTACGTGGCCCTGGCCTGCATTGTATGAGGCTAGAGCAAACCAGATACGGTCTTTTACGCTGAGCTCCTCTTCAAACCGGTCTCGAACCCAGTCTAAATACCTTGCACCGGCTTTGATTCCCTGTTCAGGGTCTTTCAGGTTTGAAATTCCCATCTCTTTTGCAGTTCTGGGCATTACCTGCATCAGCCCCTGTGCGCCGACCCAGGATTTTGCCTGTGGATTAAAACGGCTCTCCTGGTACATCTGTGATACAAGCAAACGCCAGTCAAACTCATATTGCTGTGCATATTTTTTAACTAATTCATCGTAAGGCGAAAGTGTGCCATTGGGGTTCAGGTCTATTCGTTGTTCGCGGTATTTTTTTATTCGGTGTGAATTTTTAAAATATTTTTTAAAGGTCATATTATAAAACAGTGATTTATACTGCTTTTTTAAGAAAGCATTAACCGCTTTCGTGAGTTGTGTGTTGCCAGCGCGCATGGCCCATGCATTTCCCTGCGGCTCGCCTACTGGAAAGGCGGCCTGTACATCATCTCTCCAGGTCAGTTCTATATCTAGCAGGTGATTATCGGCGAGTGTTAAATCGTACTCACCGCTGGCAACAAGGCCAATGATCTGCTCTGTCTCCATGGTTTCAGGTGCGGCAATCATTTTGAAATTGATGCCGCTTTCCTTAATTTTTTCCAGTGTTTGCCAGTAGGTGCTGGATTTTCTAACATACAGGCTACGTCCGGCTAAATCGTTAACATCTTTTAATGAGCGATCATCTGCTCGGGTTACAATGGTCTCAGATGCAATATGATGTGGTCGGCTGAAAACTACGCCCTGCTTTTCCCGGTCTTCGCTTATCGTCATAAAGCTGGCGATAATATCGCCCCTGCCTTCCAGTAGCATGGGTATCTGTGCCTGATGATCAGGAGCGGTAATCATTTCCAGACGCAGCTTATGCTCTTTTGCAAAGGCGCTGATCATATCGTATTCAAAACCGAGTAGCTCTCCCCGCCAGAGAAAATAAGTGGCGGCATTGTTGCGCGTAATAACTCGTAGCGTTTTTCGTTTTTTTATACTGTCAAAATCCCCCATGAACTGTGTGCTTATGCGCGTGGTGAGCTGCTGATAGGTAAGAAATCGATTTATCGCTTTTAGTAACAGAGGGCTGTTTTTTCGTATGGCCCAGGCCAGTGGTTGTTCATCGCCTAAGGGTATTGATATTTTGAAATCATCTCGATAGCCTGAAAGCACATGCGAAATATTGCTGTCCATAATGCCCAGATCAATCTGTTTGCGGGCTAGCTGGTCAAGAATCTGATCTGCATTCAGGTTACCAGGCAGCACCTGGCTCTGGATGCCGGGTTGCCTTAGTTTTAATTTTTCAATCGTGTCTTTATGGGATGAACCGGCTTTATAGGCTATTTTTCGTCCTTGCAGAGATGCCAGGCTATTTACTGTGTCCTCTGGGCGTGTAATCAGGTGTTCTTGAGTATGGGCTATGGGTACCGTAAATGAAACCCGTTCTTTTCGTGCCTCTGTAATGGTGAAATTTGCAGCGATAATATCACCACGGCCCTCATTAAGGGCAGGGATAAGGTTTTCAAACCGCTCTATGGGTACAAAAACAGGTTCCAGCTGAAGTTGTTCAGCCAGCTTTATCGCCAGTTCCTTCTCCTTGCTGAATGAACTGCCCTGGCGAGGTAGCCACCTCTCGTTCAGGGGCAGGGTTAATATGCGTAATTTTCCGTGCTTTTTTATGGCATTAAGGTCACCATTTTCCGGGTAGTTTTTTTCTACAGGCAGGGTTGTCTGCTTTGAGGCTTGCTCTGCCGGTTGATCGGACTCATTCGAGCACGCCAGCAGGCCCGCCAGGCCGACGATAATGAGGAAGTGCAGAAAGGTTTCTGTTAGTTTTGGCATAATTATAAGCTTATGGGGTTGCGAATATGAATATATCTGTTTAATCTGAAAAAAACAGTTAATAAGCCATCTGGGACAGGTCTATCTGATTTTTCCAGGATAATACGCTATTCTAATTCAAATGCAGACACATCGGGTGCCTGGATTTACTATTGGTATCCTTATCCTTATCCTGCCGATTCATTAGTAACTCAGCTTAGGGTATAATGCCAAAATGTACCTGGATCACTTCGGACTGTTAGAACCCCCATTTTCAATCGCGCCTGACCCTCGTTATCTTTTTATGAGCGAGCGGCATCGTGAGGCGTTAGCTCATCTACTCTATGGTATGGATTCTAATGGTGCGTTTATCCTGCTGACAGGTGAGGTGGGTACGGGCAAAACAACCGTGAGCCGCTGTTTGCTGGAGCAGGTGCCAGAAAACACGAATCTGGCGCTGGTGCTTAATCCCAAGTTGAGCGCCATAGAGCTATTACAGGTCATCTGTGATGAGCTGCGTGTCGTTTATGATGATTCTGAGCTGAGTGTAAAAGCCCTGGTTGATTATATAAACCGCTATTTGCTGGGCGCGCATGCTCAGGGTAAAAAAACGGTGGTGCTGATTGAGGAAGCGCAGAATCTCGATCTGGACGTGCTTGAACAGTTGCGCCTGTTAACCAATCTTGAAACCAACCAGCAAAAACTACTCCAGGTTATCCTGCTGGGCCAGCCTGAATTTCTCGAAGTGCTGGACAGGCCTGAGCTGTCTCAGCTGGCACAGCGTATTACCGCTCGGTTTCATCTAAAGCCACTGAGCCTGAATGAGGTCGGGGAGTATATTGGCCATCGCCTGGCGATTGCCGGTTGTCGGCGGCCCCTGTTTACTGGTGGTGTTATCAGGCAGATATATAAATACACCGGGGGTGTGCCCCGGCTAATTAATGTGTTGTGCGATCGCGCCTTGCTGGGTTGTTATGTTTCAAACCGATTCCAGATAGACAGGCAAATACTTGCTAAAGCCGCAAGTGAAACACTGGGTGAGAGGAAGGCCGCACGATTAAAGTTTAAGCGCCTCCCCCTGACCCATGCCAGGAAGCTGAGCTGGGCAAGCGCGGTTTTACTGCTTGTGGCTTCAGTGGTGTTTTTTACTGAGTTTATTGGTCACCATCTGGAAGAGGAGCCTCAGGCATCCACGCCAGACGAGCCGCAAGCAGATGAACGGGCCTCTGGGGAAGAAACTACGACGGAAAAACTAGCGCCAGAAGAGCTTAAGCCTGAGAAAGAGGCACCTGAAAAGGAGGTGTCTGAAAAAGCAGACTTACCACGCACAGCTAAAAACGAAATTAAAACAACCCGTGTTGATGCTGAAGTGCAGAGTGGCGCTACGGCAGAAACAAATGCGGCAGATAAACAGCAGACAATTGCTAATGATGCAGAAGATGTGAGCGAACAATCAATTAAGTGGCCAGAAAATAACCAGCGCCTGCGCAGTAACCTTCAGGCCTACCAGTCGTTATTTAGCCAGTGGGGGTTAAGCTATAATCTGATTCGTGATGGAACGCCCTGTTACTATGCGCAAACACAGGGGTTGTCCTGCCTGCGTGATCAGGCCGATATTAATGGCCTGCGCAAGCTAAATCGCCCCGCTGTATTAAAATTACAGGATGATCTGAAACGCCCGCAATATATAGCCTTGCTGGAGCTAGGCAGAGACAGTGCTAAAATTGCAATTTCAAAACAGGTGCAGACGATTCCACTGGCATTGCTAAAAGCGCACTGGCAGGGCGATTATGCCATGTTATGGCGCGCTCCTCCGGGTGGCTATCAGGGGGTCATCAAGCCCGGTGCTGCAGGTGAAACGATTGTCTGGCTGAGCCAGATGTTGAATAAAGTTGAAAACTCACCTGATAAAGTGGCAGGTAGTTTTTTTGATGATAACCTGATTAAACGGGTTAAAAAATTCCAGCTAAGCCAGAAAATAGAGAGTGATGGAACGGTTGGTGCGGAGACCTTGATACACCTGAATCAGGTGGTGGGGCAACAGGCTCCTGTGCTGGGGAGTACTTAATGTCATATATTTTAGAAGCATTGAAAAAATCTGATCAGGAGCGCAAGAGTGGAGGTGTGCCCACATTGCAGACCGTGCATATTCCTGTTGCAGTAGAAGATAAAAGGCCGTGGAGTTTATATACAGTTATAACCATATTATTACTGTTACTGGTGTCTGTTACTGTTTATGTGATGTTAGGAAAAGAGGCTGCAAAAGTGGCTGAAACAGATCAGGTATCTGCGCCTGTGGAAGTGGAAAAACCATCAGTAAAGCCTGAAGTGCCACTAAAGTCGCAGGCAGACGTGCTGGCAGCTCAACAGGCAAAAATACCAGTACAGGAAAAACCAGCCGAAAGAGTGGCAGTAGACACCTCGGTTGCAGTAATACCGGTTGCAAAGCCGGTTATCGAAAAGAAACCTGTACAGGTGAAAAAAAAACCACAACGGGTGAAGGAGAAACTGCCTGCACTGGTAGATATTGCGTATTTACATGAGTTACCGGAGTATTTACAGCAGTCTATACCCGATTTAAGTTTTGCAGGTCATATTTACTCATCTAGTGCATTCAACCGTTCGGTTATCATCAACGGTAATGAAATGGCCGAGGGTGATAGAATAATGGAGGGTTTTATTGTGAAAGAAATCACCGCGAGTGGTGTGATCTTTGTTTTTCAGGAAACGGTTTTCAGGGTGGATATCCTGCAGGACTGGTCGTTTGAGTAAATTGCGAATTTCCTGGCTGAGTGGCTACTCCTGCAGGATGAGTCGTTACAATTGTGCTGATATTGGTCTACTCTTAACAGGGTATTAATCGTTTAAATAGAATATTAGTGTTTGCTTCAATTGAGGTGTTCAAGGTAATAACATGGCAAAAATATTAATAGTTGACGATTCACCTACCCAGGTGCAGAGCATTATTAAAATGCTGGTAAAGCATGGGCATGAAACCTTAACGGCAGTGGATGGGGATTCAGCTGTTATCGTTGCTCGCAAAGAATTACCGGATTTAATTCTGATGGATGTTGTCATGCCAGGGCTAAATGGCTTTCAGGCAACACGTAATATCACAAAAAATGAAGCCACCCGCCATATTCCGGTCATTATGCTAAGCAGTAAGGATCAGGAAACGGATAAGGTGTGGGGAGTGCGCCAGGGCGCAAGTGACTACATTATTAAACCGGCAGCAGAAGATAAATTAATTGCAGCAATTAATAAACTGCTTTAATCTCAGATGAGTTTCAGTAGGCGCAGGTTAAAAGTCGCCAGTTATTAACGTCTAGTTTTCATGAAATAGTTCGTTCTGCTGCTTTTCATATGTAGCGCTAGTCATTTGCTGGTATTGCGCCCAACTGATTTTTCCAGGATAATCAGGCAATTTAACCAGTTGATTTTACACATGAATCGTAGATTTTCAGTCGCCCCCATGCTGGACTGGACCGACCGCCATGAGCGATATTTTCTTCGCCTGCTAACCCGTCATTCCATTCTTTATACCGAAATGATTACCACCGGCGCATTAATTCACGGTGATCGGCAACGCTTTTTCAAATTTAACCCTGCGGAACACCCGTTGGCAATACAGCTGGGGGGGAGCGATCCTGCAGATCTGGCTTTGTGTGCCAGAATGGCTGAAGACCAGGGGTATGACGAAATCAATTTAAATGTAGGCTGTCCGAGTAATCGGGTGCAGTCTGGTATGTTTGGGGCCTGTCTGATGGCTCGGCCCGAATTAGTTGCAGAGTGCATTTTGGCTATGCAGAGTGCAGTTGCTATACCGGTAACCGTAAAACACCGTATAGGAATAGATGAAAATGAGAGTATTGAGCAGTTATATAAATTTGTAGAGACTGTGGCCAGTGCGGGTTGTAAAACATTTATTGTACATGCCAGAAAAGCCTGGTTGAATGGTCTGAGCCCAAAGCAGAACAGGGATGTGCCGCCATTGCGTTATGATGTTGTACATCAGCTAAAAAGCGATCTGCCACAGCTTGAAATAGTCATTAATGGCGGGATCTGTGATCTTGATGGGGTGGAACAACAGTTAAGCCATGTTGATGGGGTCATGATGGGGCGTGAAGCCTACCATAACCCTTATATTCTGGCAGAAGTAGACCAGCGAATTTATCAGTCCGATCAGCCCGTGTTGTCTCGTCAGCAAATTATTGAGTCTATGTTGGTGTATATCGCCGAGGAAATACTCGCAGGTACGCGGTTGCATTCAATTACTCGACACATTTCAGGCCTGTATAATGGCCTGCCGGGGGCGAAAAAATGGCGCAGATATATCAGCGAAAATGCACCGAGAGCCGGTGCCGATGGAAAAGTGATTGAGCAGGCGCTGGCATTTGTTTGCTGAGCGGTGGGTCGTTAGCCGGTAAACCCTTTTGTCAATTGAGCAATGAACAGAAAAATAATTCATATCGACATGGATGCTTTTTTCGCGGCCGTTGAGCAGCGTGATTTTCCCGGGCTCAAAGGTCACCCGCTTATTGTCGGGGGGCAGCCAGATAGCCGGGGTGTAGTCGCAACATGCAATTATGAAGCGCGTAAATTCGGCATTCATTCTGCTATGCCCTCCTCTCGTGCTTATCAGTTGTGCCCACAGGCAAATTTTGTGCGTCCAAGGTTTGCTGCATATAAACAGGCATCTGAGGACATTCATAAGGTTTTTCATCAATACACTGACATCATAGAACCATTATCGCTGGATGAAGCCTACCTTGATGTGACGGTGGCAGAGCATTGCGAAGGAGTTGCTACACGTATGGCGCAGGAGATACGCGCTAAAATATTTAATGCAACACAGTT
>UOFG01000072.1_pt1 | contig 28409 bp, 22 predicted proteins | sample 1988411 | NCBI WGS metagenome assembly UOFG01 (sample SAMEA4712194, study PRJEB27164) | hydrothermal vent metagenome | biome: marine basaltic hydrothermal vent biome; feature: marine hydrothermal vent; material: mineral | place: Pacific Ocean | collected 2011-06-14/2011-07-23 | depth 1689 m
AAGAAGATGAGCAAAGAAGAAAAAGAAAAACTAGCCACTATTTATGATGACTATTTAAGTCATTGGAATTACAGGGTAGTACCAAACAATCCATGATATGTAAAAGTTATTTAATTTCAAACCCTTAGACACCTCAACGTGTGCTTCTGGGAGAATGGTGGCATTGTATAATATTCTATATTCTCAATCACTTACCGCACTATTACGCGGTCTATTGATTAATTTAGGTTTAATACATTACATCTGGTTAAACTCATACATTAAGAGTGGTCCTACCACCGGCAACAGATTATTTGTATAACCTGCAGTATTTGATTGCATGCGCCCGCTGCCATATATTCCAGCTGCTTGCACATCTTACGCCCGGCAATGAGGCCATATCCCGATGTGGTTTCATACCATGAAGCGTTGCCAGAAAGAACAGCCCGAATGCTCTGGCTCCAGAGAATCAATTGCCCGTGAACGTTTTCGTTATAACATTGTACTTTCCATCGGTAATCGGTAATCGGTAATCAGTAATCAGTAATCAGTAATCGGTAATCGTATCACAGTACCGTAACTTTTCCTGTGATGGAGGCAACCACATTGATTCAAGTGCATTCAGGCACTGATAAAACGAGTTATTAAATTGTGCATTATTCGTCTGAACCCATGAGTCGAATTTTTCAGGGATAAAACAAAATGTCTATAAGTATCATAGGCAACGCTATAGTGTGTTGAATAGCAGCTATGTGAATAGACGAGGAGAGAAACAGGCACCGCAATACTATGAACTGGCAATCTCATGCGTACTACCCTGAACGACAGGAAAAACTCATCAGCATTCTAATGCTGATCTGAATGCAACTTTATATTGATGCTTATTCATTCTACATCAACAGGGGGCTAATTTTCTATAAAATTCCGGTTACTATTGACTTATATCAAGCTGAGCTAAAGGTATATCTCTCCCGGAAAATAAAACTGAAAAACAGGGCCTGTATATAAAAAATCTGCCTGTAGAACGACTCAGGAGAATTTAAATTATTGACCGACTGGAAAGAGTGGTGGTGGGCCACGTTCCCTGTTCCAGCCTTGCAGTTTTTATTTGTATTAGAAATTGACAACGGTTTAAATATATACCCTGTATAAATTAAATTTGAAATATATAACGATGACCAGCATCACCTTCCTGAATGCAATAACCCGATTCAGGTTCTGAAATTATCCCTGAATTTTACTTCAACGCCTGACCTTAACAAATAAAAATTATTTTATTACGCTGAAGCTCCATGCGCTAAGAAACACACTAATCCCAGTCTGGCCTGTCGCCAAAATAATCTGATAAAAAATCAACGAATGTTCTCACCTTCGCCGATAGATAACGCCGTGAAGGAAAAACAGCATAAATTGAAATTTCCGGGGGCAATATTCAGTCAGTACTTGCTGAAGCCGCCCAGCATTTATATCCGGGCCAACAATGAATGTGGAGAGCCGTGTAATACCAGGCCCGGAAATAGCGGCCGCTTTTAGAATCTCACCATTATCCGCACAAACAGGCCCGACCTTAATAGACTGAGCGCCCTTAGCCCCATGCAAAGTCCAGGTGTCAGGCTTTAGATCATTCGTATAAATCAGACAGGGATGAAGGGCTAAATCAGCAGGCGCTTCTGGGGCATCATTTTTTCTGAAATAATCCGGAGAGGCACAAAATGCCTGTTTACACGGCGCAATTTTACGCGCAATAAGGCTGGAGTCTTCTAATCTGGCAATTCGGATGCCAACATCAAAGCCTTCAGAGACCACATCAATAAATCAATCTGCAAGGCTCAGAGAAATTTCACCTGCGGATATTGCTTAACCTAAAAAAATCAGCTGAACGAACAAAATTAGCATAAGCCATTGAAAATATGGATTAATTTCCCGCCTTCTAACTCACCAGAAGGGTGAGTGATGCTTCACCCAGAATTACACCCTCATGTGCTCAACTGATCTTTTCAGGTTAATGTATTTCGGTATTACTTTCTGCAACTGAAGTATGCCAAATGAGGTGGGCGCACTAATGGTTAATGTGGCGTGAGGTGTGCTCACCGGCTATGCCTTCAATTTCCTCAATATCCTGCAAAATTGTTTTGCAAGGATCATAATATATCCGCCCTGTCTCCGTCAGGCTGATTTTTCGTGTTGTTCGATTGAGTAAGCGCGTCCCCAGATGCGCTTCTAGCTGCATTACCGATTTGCTAATTTGCGCGCGTGAACGGCCTGGCTTCTCTGATGCAGCCGCAAAACTCCCCCTGCTCACCACCTGCACAAAGGTATTCATGCGATTAAGTCAGTCCATATTGTCAACTATAACGAAACAATTAGTTTATTTATAACATATTTATTCATCAGTTGTTATATAATATGCTTCACTCACTGAAACTAAACCCGGGGAGATCATCATGATTAGTATTAGACGCAACAACGAACGCGGCCAGGCAGATCACGGCTGGTTACAGAGTCACCATACTTTTTCATTTGCAGGATATTACGACCCGGAGCACATGGGGGTTTCAGCTTTGCGCGTGATAAATGACGATCGGGTTTCGCCAGGCCGAGGGTTTGATACACACTCACATCAGGATATGGAGATCATTAGCTATGTCAAAAAAGGCACCATTGAGCATAAGGACAGCATGGGTAATGTGGAAAAGCTTCCCGCCGGTGAATTTCAGCTTATGAGCGCGGGCACAGGCGTTACCCACAGTGAGTACAACCCTTCAACGACTGAGCCATTAGCCTTTTTGCAAATCTGGGTCGAGCCTGACACAAACGGCATTGAGCCCGGCTATCAGCAAAAGCAGTTTGACACGAAGCAGGGTCTGCAATTGATTGCCTCTCCTGATGGTCATGAAAGTTCATTACACATCCATCAGGATGCACGCTTATATCAACTGCGCCTGGATAAAAATGAATCTGCTTCACTTGCACTCGATCCGAGGCGAACGGTTTATGTTCACATCATTTCTGGCGCTATTAACGTGAATGGTGAACCGTTAAATGAAGGGGACGGAGCCACCATAAGCGAGTGTGACATGCTTGATTTTAACGGCATGGAATGCAGTGAATCACTGGTTTTTGACTTGCCATAACTCAGTTATAACCTTTAACCCGAATGTTTCATGGAAATGCAGGGTCTTAAAGAAACATTCAGGTTAGTCTTTAAAGAGAAAGTAAACATGAAAACATTAGACGCTATTAAGCAACGCCGAGCGGTGAAACTGTATGACTCTGAACATGAAATGTCGGAGAGTGAAATTGATCAGCTCATGGCTTTGGCGAAACTCTCACCAACAGCTTACAATCAGCAAAACTACCGATTTGTCCTGGTGCGTGACCCATCATTAAGGCAGCAAATTCGCATAGCTGCCGGAGATCAGCCTCAGGTGACTGATTCATCACTATTAATTGTTCTGTGCGCCGATACAAAAGCATGGGATAAAAAACCGCAGCGTTACTGGGCGAATGCACCTGAAGCGGTGCAGAATTATATGGTATCAATGATTGATCAGTATTACCGCGGACGTGAGCAGGTGCAGCGCGATGAAGCCATGCGTTCAGCAGGTATCGCCGCGCAAACCATTATGCTGGCCGCCAAATCGATGGGTTATGACTCCTGCCCAATGGATGGCTTTGATTTCGATGCCGTTGGCAATATTATCAATTTACCTGATGATCATGTTATTGCTATGTTTGTGGTTGTCGGCAAGGCCAGTCAGCCCGCAAAACCACGGCCTACACAACTGGATGTCGATGAAGTTATCATTACCGATCGGTTCTGATCCCTCCAGCTTTAACCCGCCGGTAACCATACCTGGGTTATCCAGATCGGATTACCCAGATATCATCCGCGCCCGTTAAATTTTATACTAATCAATAACTTATGGCACGAGCACCCGCAGCGAAACCCACTGTGCTGGCACTTTTCTTTTAGTAAAAGCGGCTACGTGACACTTCGTAGAACTTCACCTTGCTGTTTGTTGCCGTCACTTTAAGGCCACGCATGACCGGCGCATTGCCATGACAGAATTTTTCCATGGACTGATCTTCAATTAAAAGGTCATCGTTTTTATACACACTCACCTTAACCGACAGGCGATCACCGCATTTGCCATCATAGTTCGGGTTGAATATTTTAGGCCTGACCACCAGGGTATACTCGGCATTGGCCAGTTTGCACTTTAATTTCAGGCGCTTCTTTTCAGAAATAATTTTGCTCGTGCCCCGCTCTTTTATATCAACCAGTGACCAGGGATTATATGTCCCCTGGGCTTCATTAAACGCAAAGCGCTCACCATTAAGGCCCCACACCACCTCATTTTTGAGTTTGGCTTCATTTTTTGCAGTATCACAGGTAAATGTGATGATCGGCCAGGCCCGCTCAGACCCGGCAAACACCGGCAGCGCACTGCTCAGGCAAAAAAGGAGGAATATTTTCAGGAACTGTAAGATTATTAATTTCATTTGTAGCACCATCACCATTATTATCTGATAATAAGAGAAGAGCGATGCAGCAGAGTCTCAACATCCTTTAAAAACAATGCATGCTCTGGCTAAATTCAATATAATACTACACTCAGGAACATAAGTTGTCATCAGAAAATCCTGTATGTGTATTAATAAACACTTTATCCCTGTTTCCACTCTGTGCTTATTGATACACTTGCTCTGCATTCGCCAGCAATATTTCCTGATACCGACATCGCGCCCTGTCTGGAAGTTATATACCTGTTAATATTAGTTTATATGTCATGAATATCCAGTATAAAACCATTAAACCTGACAACAACCTGATCTCGACACGGCTCACCCATTAGTGAGTAAGCCTGTGAACAGAGATAGTTTTTGCTTAAAATTTAACAGATACCTTGCTCACTATTTAACTGCGCTTTTTATCCTTACTCACACTGTACCGGCATGAACCAGACACCCGACTCAACCCAGCTTAAACACTTGCAACAGCTTATTAGCCAATGCATGCTTAAAGATCAGTATGTTTTTCAACGCCGCCTGAAAACCGTTCGCAAATACCTGAAAGAGCACAGGCCAGCCGATCAGTTACTAGCGCAATTGCAAAAACAGGTTGATTCTTCTGCCCAGCAGTACCAGCGAAGAAAAAACAGCAACCCGTCAATCCATTACCCTCCTGAGCTGCCCGTTAGCCAGAAGCGCACTGAAATTCTTGAGGCCATAAACAGGCACCAGGTGATCGTCATCTGCGGTGAAACCGGCTCCGGAAAAACAACCCAGCTGCCTAAGATGTGCCTTGAAGCCGGCCTGGGCATTCGGGGTATGATCGGCCATACCCAGCCCCGACGCATTGCAGCGCGCTCTGTTGCCAGCCGTATTGCTGAAGAGCTTAAAACTGAACCCGGCCAGGTTGTCGGCTATAAAGTCCGCTTTTCTGATACCCTGGGCGATAACAGCCTTATCAAGCTGATGACCGACGGGGTACTGCTGTCTGAAATCCACCATGACCCCTACCTGAATCAGTATGATTGCATTATTATTGATGAAGCCCATGAACGCAGCCTGAATATCGATTTTCTGCTCGGCTATTTAAAACGCCTGAGCACCCGCCGAGACGATTTAAAAATCATTATCACCTCGGCAACCATCGACCCGCAACGCTTTTCAACACATTTTAACAATGCCCCCATTATTGAGGTTTCCGGGCGCACCTTCCCTGTGGATGTGCAATACAGAGGCACGAAAACCGATGAAGATAAGTCGATTGATATTCCGGGTGCAATAGCCGACTGTGTTGATGAAATTTCACGTTTAAACCAGCAGCAGGTTCCTGGGGATATTCTGGTATTTTTAAGTGGTGAGCGGGATATCCGCGAGACGGCAGATTATCTGTCAAAGCAGAACTTGCGTAATACGGAAATCCTGCCACTACTGGCGCGCTTATCTGCCAGCGAACAAAATCGCATTTTCAACCCGTCCTCCCGGCAACGCATTATACTTTCCACCAATGTCGCAGAAACTTCTCTCACCGTGCCCGGTATCAAATATGTTATTGATACCGGTGTAGCGCGCATATCACGCTATTCCTGGCGCAGTAAAATCCAGCGTTTACCCATTGAAAGCATTTCTCAGGCATCTGCAAACCAGCGAAAAGGCCGGTGTGGTCGCGTAAGCGCTGGCATCTGCTATCGCCTTTACTCTGAAGAGGATTTCCTGCTGCGCGATGAATTTACACAACCGGAAATTCAACGTACTAACCTCGCGGCGGTTATTTTGCAGCTTGAGCAGATGCAACTGGGGCATGTTGATGATTTCCCATTCGTAGAACCACCCGACAGCCGCCTGATTAATGATGGTTATAAGCTATTACTTGAACTCGGCGCAATTGACAGCACAAATAAAATGACCCCTGTTGGCAAGCAGCTCGCACGCCTGCCAGTTGACCCTAAACTCGGGCGCATTTTAATTGAAGCCAACAACGAAAACTGTTTAAACGAAGCACTTGTTATTGTTTCTGCACTGGCCGTACAGAACCCTCGCGAAAGACCTGTTGACAAACAGCAGGCCGCCGATGAAGCACATAAACAGTTTACTGACAAGCGTTCCGATTTTATTAGCTGGCTGAATATATGGAACAAATACCATGACGCAAAAAAGGAACTTTCCGCAAATAAGCTGCGCAAATGGTGTAAATCGAACTTTATTTCCTGGATGCGGATGCGCGAGTGGTTAGACACGCATCGCCAGATCCATAAAATGCTTAAAGAGCTAAATTTTAAATTTAATTCAACGCCAGCCGATTATTCACAAATTCATCGTGCTTTACTCACCGGGTTTTTCAGCCAGATTGGCTTTAAAGATGAAGGCCATGAGTACCAGGGGTGTCGACAGCGAAAATTCCATATCTTCCCGGGATCTGGCCTGTTTAATAAAGGCCCAAAATGGGTATTAGCCTCTGAAATAGTTGAAACACAGAAGGTTTATGCTCGAAGTCTGGCCAAAATTGAACCGCAATGGATTCTCGACAAGGCAAATCATTTGCTCAAGCATAGCTATGAGCAGGCACACTGGGAAAAAAAATCATCTCAGGTCGCAGCCACTCGAAAATCCACACTTTATGGCTTGCTGGTTGATCCGGGTAGCAAAGTAAATTTCGGCCCGCTGAACCCTGAAGAGTCACGTGAAATATTTATTCGCCACGCACTGGTACAGGGTGACTTCAACTGCCAGCATGATTTTTTTCTGCACAACCAGACGCTTGTCGAAAACATCGAGAACCTTGAAGCCCGATCCCGCAGACGAGATATTCTTGTTGATGAAGAGGATGTTTATGAATTTTATAACCAGCGACTACCCGATAATATATACAGCGGCCCACAGTTAAACAAATGGCTTAAACGCAATAAATCATCCGACCTGTTCTTGCAGGAAAAAGATTTGATGAAGCAGGACAGCGACCACGTAACCGATGATCTGTTCCCTCCAGCATTTAGCCTTAACACCGTTCAATACCCACTAGAGTATCACTTTGACCCGGGCCATCACTGTGACGGCATAACCCTTATCACACCTGTTGCAGGGCTTGGCGGTTTAAACACTCAAAGCTGCGACTGGCTCGTACCGGGCCTGCTACGGGAAAAAGTAACCGAGCTTATTCGTTCCCTGCCCAAACAACTCAGAAAAAATTTTGTACCTGCCCCCGACTTTGCCACGGCCTGCATCGAAGCGATAACACCTTTTAGCGCACCATTAACAACGGCGATATCTAACCGGCTTAAAAAAATGACGGGTATTGATATTCCTTATGATGCATGGAACGAAAAAAACATAGCCGAGCATCTTTTTTTTAATTTCCGAGTGGTATCCGTTGATGGCAAAATTTTAAAACAGGGCCGCGACCTGACGACTTTGCAGGCTGAATTTGCAGATTTTATAGATTCAGATACCCCACACCAGAAACCACATGATATTGAATGCGATGATGTGAATCATTCTGTGCTTGATCATTTGCCTGAACATGTCGAAATCAACAATCACGGGATTTTAATTAAAGCCTGGCCCGCATTAAAAGCCGATGGAAAGAAAGTTAATTTACGGGTTTTTCATTCACACTCTGAAGCAAAAAAATGGCACTGGGCGGGGTTGCGCCAGTTATTTATGATGTCCATGAGCCAGCCTGTACGCCACCTGAAATCTACCATGCCTAATATTCAGAAGCTGTGCATGAAATACTCAGGCATCGGCAATTGTGAAACACTGAAAACTCAAATTATTCACCGCCTTATTGACCAGCTTTTTACCCAGCATTTACCCACCTCCAGCGAATCATTTAAGCAGGTGCTCGATGAAAACCGAGGCGATATAAACGATGCCCTGAATCGACTATTAAAAAATCTGAACCTCATTCTGGATTCATACTACAGCCTGCATAAACAGCTTAAAACACCCTCTTTACACTGGCTGGATGCAATGTCTGATATTCAGAACCAGCTAAACCACTTATTACACAAAAATTTTGTATTATCAACGCCGGAATTAATTCTTAAAGAATATCCACGCTATTTAAAGGCCATAGAAAAACGCCTTGATAAAATCCAGTCGAACCCACAGCGTGACCGCAAACTCCGACTTGAAATATCATTGCTCTGGTCAGACTATAAAAAACGCGCTGAACAGTTAAGCAAACAGAACCGACACTCCGAGCAACTTGAGGATTACCGTTGGCTGCTGGAAGAATACAGAATTTCCCTTTTTGCTCAGGAAATAAAAACCCGCGTTCCCGTCTCGGCGAAACGACTTAAAAAAATCTGGAACAATATCTCAGATGCCTGAGTTTGATTTACTTCAATATTAGCGCCTTCTTATGTGCTATGCTTTATACCTATGAATATGCCCAACATCACCCCACAACCCGACACCGCTCAGGCCCCTGCATTTTACAGGCTATTTTTTGCCAGCCTGGTAATCTTAATTTCTATGCAATCTCAGTGGGTTACGGCGGCCAGCAGAGGCGAAGCGCTCTACCTTGAGAATTGCTCTATCTGTCATGGCAACGAAGGCAAAGGCGGCATGGGCATCCCGCTCTCACTTGCCAGCTTTCTTAATTCGGCATCTGATGAATACCTTGAACAAAGCATTCGCCTGGGCCGACCTGGGCGTATTATGCCTTCTTTTTACCGAATGTCTGAAGCGGATATCAGCGATATCATTCAGTTTATTTCCAGCTGGCGAAAAAAAACAGCGCCTGTATGGCGTAATCGAACCATTAAAGGCGACACCCGCGCAGGCAATGTTTTATTCAGCCGCCACTGTGCATCCTGTCATGGCGAAGAAGGTCGCGGTGGAAAAGGCTCAGGGCTGCGTTTTTCCAGACCGCGTGATTTACCCATTGCCGCACCAGCATTAAACAACCAGGGCTTTCTAAACGCCGTTACCGATGAGATGCTACACTTTATAATAAAGCACGGGCGCAGCGATACCCCCATGCCTTCGGCTACAGACCTTGCATTAAGCGACAGAAACATCAATGACCTGGTAGGCTATATCCGACATTTCCAGCTGCCCATTGTGCACAGCAAAACACGTTATCAAAAAGAGCCAGCCAGCTTAATTGTCGACTCACCCTACTCATTTGAAGAAACAGTCGAAAATGTAAAACGTGCAATTATCGGCTCAAACTTTGTACACATCCGCGATCAGTCACTTAATTTTGGCTTTAATACCCAGACATCCAGAGACGCAAAACAGACCATTATTTACTTCTGTAATTTCAGTTTTTTAAACGAGGCATTAAAAACAGACCCCCGTGTTGGTATGTTTCTGCCCTGTCGCATAACCGTTACAGAGAACAGGGGCAAAGTGCAGATGATGAGCATTAACCCGAAACACCTGAGCCAGCTGTTTAACAACAATGCGCTGGATGAATCCTGTGACCGGATGTATGAAATATACACCGGTATACTTGAGGATGCCTCATTATGAAACTTTCAGCCATTCTTGCTCTGTGTCTGCTTGTTGTTACTAAAGCGCATGCCGTCGTCACCGGCGAAATGCTCATGGTACGCTCCACGGAGGCCTTCCCGGAAACAATGGCTCTGCTTCAGGAGGCTATCAGCAAACAGGGCTATACCCTGAGCCGCATTCAGCGTGTTGATGTGGGATTGAGCGCCAAAGGCTATAAAACAGATAAGTATCGCGTTGTATTTTTTGGAAAAGGCGAGCAGATTCAGCAACTTTCCACTCATTACCCTCAACTTATTCCCTATTTGCCGCTCAAAATTGCCATTTATGCCGAAGGCGACAATACCATTTTAATTAGCGCTAATCCGAGCGTTTTTCACGATATGTTTCAGCTCGATGAACTAAAACCCACCTTTGAGCGGTGGCTAAAAGACATCAGTACCATACTAAACACCGTGCAAACTCAGAATTGACAGCTATTATTGTAGGTAGCGTATTAAATTAACCTGTATCTGTGCAACATTATGTCCCCTGAAAATAGAAAACATCTAAGAATAGGGCTTGTAGTAGAAATCGAACTAACCACCCCCGAGCTTGGCTGCATCAATGTGAGCACCCGCAATATCAGCGATGGCGGCCTTTATCTGATACTTGATGATATTCAGTTACCCTGCGTAGGCACAGAAGTTAAAGTGCGCCTGAAAAATCAGCTGGGTGACGGTGAAGAACCGCCGATTAACCGCGCAAAAGTGGTTCGCCATGAGCCCGATGGTATTGGACTGGTGTTTTTAGAGTAACGGATCACCATTCTGCCCACATCCTGCGCTACGTCAAAGCAGGGTACAAAATAATCATTTACACGTGCAAATAGCCCTATGAGTGATTATTATAAATAATACAGCACTGATATTTCACAGCGGTGAGATAAGGCTAACTGAACAGCGGCACAAAACAGACCCTGAGGGCCGGCTATGTCAACACAGAACTACAGGACTGAATCGCTACAGCAACAGGTTATTATTAGCGGCAAACGCCTTTCTGAAGCCCTGCAACCCTCCAGACATCATCACCTGAGCGCAGACTGGCTCAATAAACTCATCACTCAGGCACTTTGCGAACCTGAATTTCGAATCCAGGCACTTCGCTTTGTTGATGTTTTACCCAGCCTGACGAATGACCATGAACTGGCAGAGCACCTGCAGGAGTATTTTTCAGAAACCGATTTGCCCCGCCTGGCTGAATGGGGCCTGAGCCACACCAACAGGCTCTGGAGCACACGTGTTTCTGCCACCACTGTGCGCTACACGCTGCGCGCACTGGCACGAAAATTTATGGGGGGCAGCAAGTTACATCACGCGCTCACCAGCATTAGTCAACTGCGCCACCAGGGCATGAATTTCACCCTCGACCTGCTTGGCGAAGCCACCATTTCAGAAGACGAAGGTGAAGCCTGCCAGCAGCACTACCTGCAAATGATACAAAGCCTGTCTGAACCCGTGAGCAACTGGCCGCAAAATACCCTGCTGGATACCAGCCATGGCAAACCCGCACCACGCCTCAATCTGTCTATTAAGCTCTCTTCCCTCTACTCACAAATTACCCCCTGCGCACCCGAGTACAGTATTGAACAGATATGCATCCGGCTGCGGCCCATTTTGCGCAAAGCCATGCAAACAAATACCTTTATTACGATTGATATGGAGCACTACGACTTTAAACATATCGTATTCAACTGTTTTAAACAGATTATCATGGAAGATGAGTTCATTAGCTGGCCATATATTGGGCTTGCCATGCAGGCATACCTGAAAGACACCTGTGAGGACATTAAATCTTTATTAAGTTTGCTTGCAAAGCGCAGCACACCTGTAACCATCCGACTGGTTCGCGGCGCTTACTGGGACTATGAAACCGTAATCGCAAAACAGAATAACTGGCCATCCCCCGTCTGGGAAAACAAGAACGATACCGATTACAACTATGAGCACTGCCTTTATCTTTTGCTCACATCTAACACACAGATACACACCGCCATTGCGACCCACAACCCTCGAAGTATCGCTTATGCTATAGCGCTTGTTAATCAGCTGGGTTTAGCACCGGATCAGTTTGAATTTCAGATGCTCTATGGTATGGCAGATGCGCTCAAGCAGGCTATTACGCATCTCGGCTACCGTCTGAGAGTTTATGTGCCTTACGGGGAAACCCTGCCGGGAATGGCTTATCTGGTTCGCCGATTACTGGAAAATTCGAGTGGACAAAGCCTGCTGGAATCCGGCTTTGGAAATAATGCGCCTGTTTTTGATGAACATACATTTGATGCACCCGAACCCTCTGATACATTCGTACAGTTTACAGCAACACCGGACAGCCGTTTTCAAAATATCGCCCTGTTACGCTTTACGGATGAGGAGCAACGAAATGACTATAGAGATGCCATACTCAGGGTCAGGAAAAACCTGGGGTGTAGCTATGCACTGCTCATTGATGGAGAAGAAGTGGTTAGCCAGCAAACCCTCTCATCCTGCAATCCATCAAACCCGGATGAAATCATTGGCCACGTTTGCTCAGCGACCCGAGCCCATGCGGATATGGCGCTGCAGGCAGCCACTAACCGCTCTAAACAATGGCAATCAACACCCGTAAGAATTCGCGCCGATTATTTACGCCGCGTTGCTATATTACTAACAAAGAAACGCATGGAGTTTGCCGCATGGCAAATTCTCGAAGCGGGTAAAAACTGGACCGAAGCAGATGCCGATGTCTGTGAAGCCATTGACTTTCTAAACTACTACGCCCAGCAGGCTGAACGCCTTGCTGAGGGAAACACCGTGAGTGTTAGCGGGGAGCTAAACCAGACAGGCTATAAACCGCGGGGTGTATGCCTGGTCATTCCCCCCTGGAATTTCCCCCTGGCCATTCTCTGTGGCATGTTAAGCGCCGCGATGGTTACCGGCAATACCTGCATTTTAAAACCCTCCAGCCTCACACCCGTTATAGCCGCCCGGTTTGTGCAACTATGGCGAGATGTCGAACTGCCCGATGGGGTGATTAATTTTCTGCCCGGCCCAGGTAGCCTTATTGGCGATTATCTGGCAAAAAGCCCTGACATTCACATTATCTCATTTACCGGCTCACTGCAGGTGGGCACGCAACTGCTAAATATAGCCGCACAAACTCAGCCCGGCCAGCAACACATTAAAAAAGTGATTGCTGAAATGGGCGGGAAAAATGCGCTGATTATTGATAATGATGCCGATCTGGACGATGCCATCAGCGCAACCATCTTTTCTGCCTTCTCATTTCAGGGACAAAAATGCAGCGCGGCCTCTCGTGTTATTGTTGTAGAGCACATTTACGATAAATTTGTAGCCAGGCTTCTGCAGGCCACCAGAAGCCTGGTTACTGGCGAGGCAGAGCAGCCACATAATTTTACGGGTCCGGTCATTGACGCTCATGCATTTAAACATATTTCACAGATCATTTCACAGAACCTGGAACAGGACTCTTCTAATTTTTATGATCTCAGAGAAAACGACTCTGATACTAATTTAATCAGGCCCTGTATCTTTTTTGATGTTGACCCACTATCGCCCCTGGCTCAGGAAGAAATATTTGGCCCTGTGCTTGGCGTAATCAAAGCTCAAAGCTTCTTTCATGCCATCGACATTGCCAACAATACACGCTACGCGCTTACCGGAGGCGTATACTCTCGACAGCCATCACATCTACAATATGCAAGAGATCACTTTCATGTGGGCAATTTATACCTTAATCGAAAAATAACCGGTGCGCTGGTTGAACGACAGCCATTCGGTGGTTTTGGCATGAGTGGCGCTGGCAGCAAAGCCGGTGGCGCGGATTATCTACTTCAGTTTGTAGACACTTACTGCATTACAGAAAACACCTTACGTCGCGGCTTTGCACCTGATACAGACTAATTTCAGGGTACAATGCGAATTATTTTCAGCACAGGTTCATTTAACTCCGGCTTATCACTAAAGCCTGAAACAATTAAAACTCTTCTTCCATTATTCTCCAGTTCGCATATTTCAAACACTTTAGTGCACAATTCCTGCCAGTCATGCGTAAACTGTTCCGGAACATGGACAGGCACAACCCCCCAGTTAAGTGATAGCCTACGACAAATACGCTCATTGCTGCTCACACCAATTAAAGGCGCAGATGGGCGAACAGCCGATAAAACCTTGGCCGTTTCCCCGCTCCGGGTTGGCACAACAATCCCCTGCAGGCTCAGCTCATCGGCCAGTGAATTAACCACTCGGGCAACCGCTTTTCTGTCCAGCTCAAGTTTATCTACACAATCTTCAGCACCTGCTTCACCAAAACTGTCGTGCTGCCACTGATACGCCTCAATTTCCCTTAAAATACTGTCCATCATTTCTACTGCAAGCACCGGGTATTTTCCACTGGCCGTCTCTGCTGATAACATCACTGCATCCGCACTTGAGAGTGCGGCCGTTGCTACATCACCCACTTCAGCGCGTGTGGCCCTGGAACTTGTAATCATCGACTCCAGCATCTGGGTGGCAACAATCACCGGTTTGGCATATAAACGCGCCTTGTTAATTAAATCTATCTGTATTAAAGGCACCTGCTGCGCGGGCATTTCTATACCAAGGTCTCCCCGCGCAACCATAATACCATCTGATTCTTTTAAAATATTATCTATATGCTCTATTGCTTCAGATTTTTCTATCTTGGCAATAACCGGTATATCACCACCTCCTCTACTAATAAATCGTTTCAATGCCCTTACACATTTTGCATCTCGAACGAAACTTAAAGCTATAAAATCTGCCTCTAGTTCAATGGCCAACAGGGCATCTTTTTTATCTTTAGCGGTAAAACTGGCGGTTGATATTTTAGAATCGGGAAGATTCAACCCTTTTTTGTTACCCAGTATGCCACCATAAATTACTTCACACGTGATTTCTTTATCGGCTATAGAAGCAACTCTAAGCTCCAGCTTCCCATCATCCAGTAAAATTCGCTGGCCTTTTTTAACATCTCTGTAAAGATTTTTATATTGCGATGCAATTAAGCCATCTCTACCCTGCGTCTCGGAACAACTGACTGTAACCGTTTCTCCCTGCTTAATATCAATACACGCATTTTCGAAAGTACCCACGCGAATTTTAGGCCCACATAAATCCATTAATACGGCCACATGTGTGTTTTTTCGTTTTGCTATTTTACGAATTTTCTCCACCAGCAGGCGATGCTCCTCATGACTCCCATGAGACATATTTAGACGAAATACATTAACCCCAGCCTCCACCAGACTGGATATTTTTTTCTCGCTATTACTCGCTGGCCCAAGCGTCGCAATGATTCGGGTTCTTCGCCAATGTAAATGCACTTTGCTTTTATTATGATCTGGAGACATCACTATTCTCTGCTTTTATCAGATGTTAGTGATTGTAGATCATTTGCCCCTTCACTGCATGAACATTATTAAGGGCACCTCTATTAATTGATTATGCGCCCTGCGAATGCCGAGCCAGAAGAAAAGTTCTATGGCATATTTTGATGATAAGCATCACTTTTATTGTGCCGCCAGTATATTGATTGCCACAACGAGTCACCTGTGAAATATTTCCTCGCAGACAGGGCAGCTATCTTCAGTGGTTTTTGAAAGCCAGAGGCTATTAACTATTAATAATGCAGCCACTACCAGGATAACTAACAAACTGTATCTCGCACTCATTTGATATTCCTTAATCGTTTTATCCAGACATTTAATTATTGCAACTGTTCAGTTATAGAAAGCACCGATGATGAGAAAACAGAAGGTGCTTCATCTGTAGTTATACTAAGCTGTTTACGGCCTGAAAAACGTGAGGCTATTATCAATTTCTCATTTTCTTCACCCAAACGAACGAGCTGACACCTGAAAAGCTATTTTTTACAGGTTGAGAGAAATTTTGCTGATGGGCTATTACAGGGGTTTGATGAGAAACTTTTACTCTTTTCTGCTGCCTTTTTCACCGCCACAGCCTGCGCTTCAGCCTCCCTTGCTGCAACTGCCTGTGCTTTTCTTTGCTGGGCTCGCTGAGCATCACGCCTGGCCTGCTCCTGTCTCGCTGCCTCCAGGCGTCTTTCCTCTCGTACCTGTTCTGCACGGGCTTTTGCCTGCCGACTTTCTCGTCGCTCCCTGGCCCTTTGTGCCTCAAGCTCCTTCGATTTCTGCTCCGCTTTTATTCTAAGCCTGCGCTCCCTTTCCCTCACTCTTGCCTCGGCTCGCTCAGCTTCTTCTGCCCTTATTTTGACCGCCTGTAGTTCCTGTTCCGCTTTACGCTCCTGTTCCGCTAAAATTTCAGCCGCTCTTAGCTCAGCTTCACGTATTTTTTCCTGTGCCGCCGCCGCTCTTATTGCCGCATCTCTTTCCAGCTCAAGTGCACGGTTTATAGCAATTGCTACATCTCGCTGTTTCTCTACCACCTCCATTTCACGACGATCATTTTCACGGTGCGCCTCAAAATCAATCGGCGCACTTCTCGCTGTCGATGCGCTATCAGTACCTTTATCACCAAACAGCACCCAGGCCATAACCACCATGGCAAGCGAGGCAATAAACATTCCCCCCGCAAGCCCCATCAGCATCATATTCATGCCCTTTTTGGGGTTTTCCTCTATGTGTACTATCGGGTATACATCTTCAGCCCGCTGTATGCCGGTTCCATCTAACGCAGCAAAGCTGGATGCTGTCTCTTCAGGCTCAATCTGTATCGAGTTAAAATCTATCTCCGCTTCGGCTTTATCTTCAGGCTTTGTAGCGCCAGCTTTATCGTTTTGCAGAGGCGGTTCATGCTCATCAGGCGATCTGGCTGTTTTTTCTTCTCGTGCGGACGTTTCCCGGGCTGGCGTTTTCTCTGCCAGTTCTCCCTCTGCCGTCTCTTTTCTGGCAAGCCTTTCTCCGCTTAACTCTTCCGAGACTATCGCAGATTCCATCGGCTGCTTTGATTTAATAGGTGTCACTTTAGCATTTTCAGCAGCACCTTCAGCTTTTGCTGTAGTCGCCTGAGCGGAGACCCTGGCCGTTGTTGGCTGCGATGTGGGCACTGTTTGCGTATGTGTAACACCCGCGATCTGATCCGCACTGGCTACCGCTTTAACTGCTCGCTGTGCCAGATTCGCAATTACATCACCCTGCTTTTCATCAACCGGCTTCTCTTTCAGATCCGGCTTTGCTCCTCGCATCTCGCCCTGAACCTCAACTGGCTGCTCTGCATGCGCCTTTGCCACTGGTTTTTCTGACAGCATATTATCAATCGCATGCGGCTGCTCTGTATTAAACGTTGGAATAATGCTATTGCTGTGCTGTTCACGCACAACATCATGCACCAGAAGCTCTCCGATACGATCGCTCTGTTCCGCAAAGCCATACACCAGAGTGGTATCGGATAAAAGATTAATTAAGCGCGGTGTACCGCCGCTATATTTATAAATGGCATCACAGGCATCATTTGTAAAAATCTGATTTTCAGCGCCAGCAACCTTAAGACGATGGCTTATATACGCCCGCGTCTCTTCCATACTCAGTGCTTCAAGGTAATAATCAACCGAAATGCGTTGCGCAAACTGCATTAACTCCGGGCGGCAGAGCGTTTTACGTAATGCGGGCTGCCCCGCCAGAATCACCTGCAAAACCTGGTCTTTATCTGCGTTGATATTTGACAGCATGCGCAATTCTTCCAGCATGTCTGCACTCATATTCTGAGCTTCATCAACAATAAGCACCGTATGCCGGTTCTCGGCATACTGCTTAATCAGAAAGTCGATGAACATCTGATGCATCTGCGCCTTGCTTTTGCCTTCACCATCCAGACCAAATGCCATCAGCACCCAGTTTAACAGCTCACCGAACGACTGATGGGTGTTGGTAATCAGTCCAACACAGGTATCATCGCCTAATTCTGAGAGCAGACGCCGAATCAGGGTTGTTTTACCCGCACCCGTATCACCACAGATCACACTAAAACCGGCCTGATTCATCAGGCCATATTCAAGTAGCGTTAATGCGCGCTGATGCTTGGGGCTCAGATACAGATACTCTGGGTCTGGTAACAGGGTAAACGGCTTTTCCTTCAACCCATAAAAAGATTCATACATGGCTTAACAAGCTCCTGACTTGTACTCAGTTCTTCGTTGGTGCTCTTAAATAATAATGCCTGAATTAATTCAGGTTGCCCTGTATACAATACATACACTAATCGGGCCAATAATCTATCTCTTTTAAAAATTCAGGTAATGAATATCATTCTGGTGCAATAATCCGCTTAAATGCCTTATTGTCGATACCAATATTAGCAAATATAACGCCACTGAGCATCATCCGCTAACTGCCCATATTACCTGTATACTTCATATTTATGGCACAGCATGCAAAACAATGAGGTGCAAATGCCCTTTAAGGATATTAACCTGGAAAAATCAGCCCTGCGCTGAGCTAATATGCTAACTAATATATCACTCCTGACACAATATGTACCCCCTTGACTTAGCGTATTTTGACATTTTTATCGTCCGTTTTTCAATAATCCACCGATTCATCCCGGGAAACCTCCTCAGCGACCAGATGCCGTACTCATATTCAGGACACCTGTGTACTCCACCTGACCATATTGATAGAGCACCAGGACCAATGCTCGGCCTTTTTTAACCCGGAAAATTAATTCTTACTTATACTCCCCCAGGCAGACCAGGCCGCCTTATTTTCAGCAATATGAAAAAGCGCTGCAACAACATGCCGGTCGTACTGGCTCCCTGTTTGCTGCACCAGCAGGTCTATCACCTCTTCCACCCTGCGCCCCTTACGATAAGCACGGGAGCTGGCCATGGCCACAAACGCATTCGCAACCGAAAGAATCCTCGACTCTAGTAAAATACCCTCCCCTGAAAGCCCTCCTGGATAACCTTTTCCATCCAGCCGTTCATTTTTCTGAGAAATAATGTCCAGTACCGGGCCATTAAAATCCAGCCCTCGCAGAATCTCCTGCGCATATTCTATATGCCTTTTAAGCTGGCTCGACTCATCTTCCGTTAAATCGCCCATTTTTACCAGAATCTCTTCTGACACAAACAATTTACCAATATTTGCCAGTAGCGAGGCCATTTCCAGAGACTCCAGCTGCGGCTCAGGCAGACTCATCGCTTTTCCTAGTGCCATTGCAACCTCACGGGTACGCTCTGAGTGGTTTGCACAATACGGATCATGCAGATCGGCGGCCTTAACCAGTGTTGCAATAATGCCTTTACTCAACGCTTCACGTTTTTCCTGTTCATACTTCAGATCACTGATATCATGCAACACATAGAGCTGGGCATTTTTAAATGCTCCCGTTTCAAGCAAAGTAACGCTCACATGGTACACCCGTTTCTCCCCACTAATGGCGAGCGATACAACGCACTCCTGATTTTTTAACTGCTGACAGCCCAGCAGCAAATCTGCCGCCTCTTTTCCCAGTACGCTCAACAGATGCTTTCCCTGCAATTCATCAAAGTCCAGTTTCATTGAGCTGGCAAACACCGGGCTTATAAATATGATTTTGTAATCTTCATCAATTAAAAATATATTTTCTTTTATATTATCGGTAACTGCATCAAGCAATACGACATGCGCCTCCAGCGTCTGGCTTAATGCCTGCAATTGCACGCTTGTGCTATGTCGCCATATCGCGATAAATGCAGCCGTTATTATCAATACAATCAGTGTGAATGTTGTAATTAAAAATATCTGATGCTCATTAGAATCGGCAAGCGCCTCAGCAGCAGAAATTTTCTGCACCAGCCGCCATTCACTGTTTTTTAATTTGCGCCCGGTTACCAGTACGTCCTCCCCCCGGTAATCCTTCATAACCGAAAAGCCACCCGGGGTATGATATGCAAACGAAGCGGCCAGTTTATTGTTGTCTGGTAACTTATGGAAAAGCTTAAACGCACCTTTAACCGGGCTAATATACTCCAGGCTAGCACCAGAGCGCTTAACCAGCAATGTTTCATCTGTACGGGTTATGGTTTGCCTGTTCTGCAGGATACCAAACAGGCTTTTCTGTGGGTTGAGCAGCACCATAACCGCACCCACAGGCCGTTTTTTTACATTATCCTGTATATGAAAAACCGGTGATATATAGCCATATACCGGCTGCTGATTACTGCCTGCATATAAATCTACTGTTTCTACTTCCGCATGCTTAAATACACGATTTATGTATTTCTGGTGTTTTTCAAGGCTTGTCGGAAACCCCTTACTCGACATAATTAATTTCTGTTGCGCATCCAGAATTGCAATCCCATAATTTCCAGCTCCCTCAATATTCACCGGGCTAACAGCATTTGGCAATTCAGCAAAACCAAAGCGCTCGGCACTGGCCCTTATCAGATTGCGCACATGTGCTCTCTGGCCCTGCTCAATTAATTTATCCGACTCATCCCTCCCCAATGGGGCACTGGCACCAAGCGATAAAAATAATGACAGGCCTGGATTAGATGAAAGCTGGTTAAGCTGAGATTTTCTTTTATCAATCCAGTCTTCCATATCTGCCTTACGTATTTCTACTAGCAACGCGAGCCTTGACTGCCAGCTCATTAAATCCCGGTTACGCTCTTTTTCTGCAAATTCAAAAATCAGCCATAAACTCAGCAGCACAAACGATAACAACAGTGCGACTGACAACCTGATTTTTATCCTGTCTCCGCGCATATTATTTAATGACATAACTTTTAGAGGTGTCCATATGGTTAATGTGGCAGAAACATCCACCATTTATTTTCATTTACTGCATACACAGGCACATAATGTAGTATATATTTATGCGATATCACCTCATCGACCTGATTATCCATAATGAGCGTATCCCGTGTTTTCTGCACGCTGGCATTTTTCACAACCTCCCCCTTAACCCCCCTCTGAACGCCCCCCTGAACATCAATAGCCAGCACGGCATGTGCAATACGCAGATTAGTATCCTGCAAAACAACAAGCCGAACTCGACGCATATCAAAGCCCAGTATTTTTAAAGAAAGCATTTTTGTAATCGCGTAATCCTCACAATCACCATGATTCGATAAAAATTCACGCGGTGTTGCCCAGAAATCCTCAACACCATAGTTATCGACATCCAGAATATAATCCTGCTGATTCGCATAAAGGTTAACCAGGGCTATTTGCTTACGCCTTGATTCATGCTTAATGCTGCGCAAAAACCGCATCCAGTTTCTAATATGACACTGATCCTGCCTGTGGCTCTCACAGCTTTCCTCCACAGCCCGTTGTTTTACTGCCCGTTCCAACACCGACAACCACTGCGGAAACAGCTTTAAATTACTTCGCTCATTCTCCTGATAGCCAAATAAACCTGCCAGGCAAATACCCGGCATTAAGCCAATAATAAACAGTAATGAACATATTTTAAACTTCAAATGCACCGCTCCCTTTTTATATCCGTTATTTATAAAAATTTAAAGAACCACCATTTGTCTTAAATTCATGCTACCTTACTACTATGTATACTAGTTCAAATCAGAGAGACCCCTGAAATTTATAGCTTTTATTTCCCTCCTCCCTCTCCCACCCAAACGGGCTAGTAGATTTTTTTTCTTGAAAAAAAGTCAAAAAAACTTCAATATTCCCTTTATAGTATATGATTTTAGTCGCTCGAGGAAACGTAATATGTTCAGGAAAACCTTAACTTTAGCCTGTTTATGCACAGCACTCACCGTACAAACTGCACACGCCGAAGAAGCCATAGATCCAGAGGTTTTATTTAGCCAGGCCATGGAACACCGCAAGAGTGGTGAACTGTTTACGGCTATAGAAATGTTTGAAACCATACTCAATAACCAGCCCGGATTAAACCGTGCCCGTTTAGAGCTGGCAGTCTCCTATCATTTAACTCGACGCTATGAAGACGCAAAAAAACAACTCACACTGGTGCTGGATGACCCTGAAACACCCGATGAGGTAAAACTGACCATTACAGCATACCTTGCCCAGCTTACGGGAGATATCAAAACGACCGCTGAGCGCAATACCTCTTCATACTATCTGTCACTGGGGGCATTTAACGACTCAAATATCAACCTCGGCCCGGGCAAGGACATCAGAAATATCGACCCGAACATTGCCGATAAATCACTGGCAAACAGCGGCAGTGGTGGACAGTTTATGCTTAGCTGGTCACAACGCTCCAGAGCCCGTCAGGCAATGCACATTGGGAAGAGTATTGTTGATTTTGAATGGCTTACACAGGCCACCGCCTATAGCAAAGCCTATACCTCAGGCAACAGCGACTTTAATCTATCCGTGCTCACACTGAACACCGGCCCGGCACTTATCGCTGAAGAAAACTGGCGTGCGGCCTTCAATATTAAACTTGACAGACTCTATTTTGGTAATGAAGGCTATGCAAAATACTTTGGCATTAACCCCCTGTACACCTACAGCATTATGCCAGACCTCGAAATTACCTTCGAAAATACAACCACCGCCCGAGACTACGATCAGCCTCAGGATCAGGGCCTGCGAGGCACCATGACCAGCTGGGGCATAGATCTGGCCAAAGCGTTCATCGGTCAGTCTATCGGGCTGCAACTGGGTACCCGCTACCATGATAACGGAGCAGAAGACGGTGCACTGCACTTTACAGGGGCCGAGGTTTATCTTGGTGGGCAGATGCCTGCATGGGACAGTGCCAGAAGCTATCTGAGTATCAGCAGTCGCGATTACCGCTACAAAGCAGCCGATATTAATGCTGGATTTGGTGACAGGCGTGACGAAACCGAAATAGTCGCCGTGCTTGGTATCAGCCATGACTTCCGCTCAGGCCCACTCAAATCCTGGACAATGAACGCCCAGTACTCATATACCGATAATGATTCAAACATTCCTCAATTTGTTTATGATCGCAATATTTTCGAACTCAACCTCCGCCGCTATTTCTTCTAAGATAGCGACCCACTGTAAAGATAACCGACTTACACCTGTTATTTGTCGGTCATCTTTACAACCCTTAACAACAACTGAAGGCTCACTCCACAAACGCTTCCTCAGCACCCGTTATTTGAAGTCTTCACAGCAATATTTTAAAGCTATTAATTTCAATAACTTACAGCAATATATAAACATTCCACTCATATGGGGCATGGCATTGCAGCATATTATCGCTATACTTTGCAAAGTGGATAGATTGCACGCTGAAAATGCAAATTTTTAGCGAAAAGCAACCGCCAGACTAAACAACTGTTTGCATTGCGGTTTATATTTTCTGGCACTAACTTTGCTGCTCTGTATCCATTAACTTGGCAATAAGCCGCGATAGTTAAACAGGCGTATTAATTCAGGTCTAACCTGACAGATGTACGCAATAGTTTTTATATGCTCAGGCCTACATGATGAAAAAAATTTATTTACTAGCACTTCCAGCACTCCTGCTCTCAGCGCCCTTGTTTGCGGTTGAGCACGACTCTGTTTACACCTGGGGCCAGTGGGCCAAAGGCATAAAACCTGCGGCGGGCCCTGTTGTCGGTGTTACGCCACCGCCTGCACAAAAAACAGACATTAATTTTCGCCCAAACGAGAATGATGCTTTTTTACGTGAAGCCATTGCCAATTTCCAGCCAGCACCACCCGCAGCACCTGGGGCGCCCCAGGTGCCTGACATTGTCATTGCGCCCACAGAAACTGTTACCACCCCTGGAGACCGGTTTTAATTCAAACTTAATAGATGGAAAACTGCCCGCCTACACACGGCATTTATACACTCGGATATATTAAAGATGACAAAAATTAACAAAAGCCTGATTACCGCACTGGTACTTTTTTCCAGCCCGTTATTTGCAACAACAACGATCAGCGTTGGCCCCTATGCCCTTGAAGCCGATGCCGCAGCCAGCTCTGCTGTTTTTAGCGGTTCAGTATTTGAGAATGTAGCGGGTGCAATAACGGACACCCTTGCAACCACCTACATTAAAGGCACATCGAATGATGCCGCCGTTTCCCTGGGTTTTGACAATATCGCCCTGTCCAATCAGGCGGGTGACGACCTTGCTCTTTTCTTTATCACCACGAGCAACACCATTACACTCGATATAAATGGCGTAACTAGCGGGCCTTTAACATCAGCACAATTATTTGTAAACACAGAAAATCCCTTTATAGATAATGGCCTTAAATACCTGGTTCAAAACATACCGCTTTCAGATGGCACACTGGGTACAGCTGACCTTTCCGTGATTTTTATAGACCTTAATGATTTCGGGCTTTCGCTGAATCAAAGCATAAGCAATATCAATGTTAATATTGGCAACAATGCCTCATTGATGAATATGGCAATCGGCCTGAATACACCGGTACCCCTGCCAGCACCTGTTCTGTTACTGCTATCAGGCCTTGCTGGACTGGGTATCATCGGCAGGCGCAAAAAAGCACAGGGTGATTCAGAAGAAGGATAATCGGAAAAAACCCGGTGCCAGTGAGCTAAGCATATCAGGCACCTGATATTATTAAAAAGCCTTCAGGGCACTTCTACTAATTGATTATGTGCTCTGCGTGATCTAAAGCATGTAGCTGCAAGGCGCGAGCCGCAGCGCAAGATTATTCCCATTGCCAGGGTTCGGAACGCAGCAGATGCATGCTTCAGGCTCAGATGACTACCTCCAGCCATCATCAGAAGCAAAGCTACTCATCAATCCACTTAACGGTTTCTTTCCAGTGCATTCGATCAAGATAAACATTCTTGCCTTTGAGTTCATGAATACCCAGCCCCTCCTCTGTCGAATGCAGATAATTCTGTGTATCCCTTAATTTTGTTACCACTGGTATATTCAATGAAACCAGAAACCGCTCAAGCGACTGAAAAGCCACGGTATTTTTTCTCACTCGATTAGCGATAATACCTACACTGGTCTGATTCAGCCGCACCTTTGCCAGCAGCAACAAATCACGAATGAAATCAGCCGTCGCAAAAATGTCCAGAGGCGAGGGCAGTACCGGGATCAAAATCTTGTCCACACCTTTAATTTGCTCTATCAGATCCAGCCCTTTCAGGCCTGGCGGTGTATCAATAATCACCCGTTCAGTTTCCACAGGCAACCTGAGCTGCCAGCTCATCGTAACCGCTTTGGCCGCATTTTTATGCGCCAGCACACCATAAATATTGGCATATTCATCTGAGCGAAGCTTAAGCCAACGCATGCTGGAGCCCTGCGGATCATAGTCAAACAACGCCGTGTTAATCCCTCTGGAGGCATAATAGCTCGCCAGATTAGTAGACACCGTAGTTTTACCACACCCTCCCTTGGAGTTAATGACAACAATGCGCTTCATAGCCGTACCTTACACCCGTCTGCGGCTTTTCTTCATCCTGGAAAAATCTACTCAGTTTTGCCTCATGCACCGTACTCATGTTACCCCACCCTTAGTTACTCATATCTTTTTATCATGATTATAGTACGTTCAACCTGGATTAATTCAAGCTCAACAACATACTCTGGCTATTATTATCCTGGAAAAATCAGTTGAGTCACGAAAGTATGCACAACTTCCTGGTTCGTATAGCTATATGAAAAAGGTGGTAGAAAACTGCTCCTGCATTTTCTACATACCCACCGTCCATGGTGGTAACTTCACATTTTTTCATTACGCCATACAAATCAATGGCCAAATCAATAAATGCACATCTTTTTCGCGCCCAGCTGATTAATCCAGGATTATGAAAACACATGCGTCCCAGACAAGCCGCCTGGCGCAGCTATAAGACGAGCAGGGCAGATATACCCGGCCACAGACACAGACAGGTAATGATGTTATGGAAAAGCACCATTCATGAAATATTGTCAGGTCGCTCTAACTTCTGGCAACCCGGGCTTGCATAATCAGTACTAGCTGATAAGGTATCGGAAGAATATGTAATCAGGACATAAGGAGAGCTACATGAGCAAAGCAACCAGACAATATGATGGGCATTTAATAAGTGAGCTGGGCGTTAAGCGATATTTACTGGGCTACAGCAGCCAGCAATATTCCAATATTAATCTTTTCCACAGCGTTAAAGACCACAAAGGACGCTGGAAAGACAAAGCCTGCCTCAGTGGGTGCCATGGTGGTAGTTACAGGACATTACGCAGAAAATCCACCTGGAATGATGCCATGAAATCACTCAGTGACACAAGCCCCGTAGCAGCTGGCTTTGTGGATGGTGTGAAGTTTGGCACCGTAGACACCGTCAGTAAACTTGGAGCTGGAGTTGAAAGAACAGCCGAAGGGCTTCATGTTCTGGGCGCAGAAAAATTCACCCTGGTTGGCGATGAAAACTGGGCCGTTGCAAATTTAGTTCAAACAACCTATACAGCACTCATTAATAGCGCAATCAATGTTATGGATAACCCGATAATGAAGTGTACAACCGTCATAATAGACCGCTACCTGACTGCAGTACCGGAGTGGGTTATTGAAGATTTACTGGTACAGGGTGCCCTGGAATTTCCTGATGGCTTCGATAAACACCAGTTTTTACTGGCCGCAAAACAAAAAGCCGTTAACCTGGCAAGCCTGGAGCAGGTAGATAAGGCTTCTAACGCCATAAATGATTTCAAAAATCAGTTCTTAGCCAAACAGGTGGGCAAAGCGCTTACAGCAAAAACAATATCGGCTATTTCATCGGCTATTGCCACAAACATTGCTAAAAACATACTGAGTCATAACGTAACCAATATGAGAATTAAGCGCGATCTTGCCAGCATCCGGAAACTGGCAAGAAGCGCAAAGGGCGGATTAGGCGGGGCACTTGTCGGCCTGCTTAAAGCCCAGGGCTTCCTTGGGCATGCAGCAAAGGCAAGCCGCCAGCTACGCAAAGACTGCCCTAAAACATGGAATGTTTTACGCTATGATATGCAGGGCGCGGACATGGTATTCGTCTTTGTACAGCCGATGATAGCAGAATATGTAGATCGTTTAAGCCTGCTGGAAAAAGAACCGCTTAAATTTGCAAGAGTAATGGAAGCTTTAATCAGGGACCGGGAAACAAAAAAAATACTCTTACCCTGATAAAAGATCATGTATCACGCTGCGCAGGGCCAGCGTGATTTATTGATTATCTCACGACTATCTAAAGCATATAATAACGGGACTTAAAAACAGATCATCAAAATGCGAAACACTATAAAACACTTTTTTATATTATTTATATTATTTAGCTGCCACACCCAGGTGAATGCCAGCACATATACAAAGTCTGGCCTGTCAGTAACTAAACCAGATGAGTGGAAACTTTCAATGGACAGCACGCTAATGGGAGAAAGACTCGTTTCATTTTCAACAGGGGAGCTTTCAGGCTTTGGGCTAACCATCGTTACAGATAACAGTGATGCCTATAAAAACCTCGAACTTTCAGTTTATCTGAATAAATCGCTGCAATCAATAAAACCTCATGGTACTGTAGATGAGAATTTTAATATTTCGCGAGAAGATATTTCCCGCCCACCATATACTGGTGTCAGAATTAATGTTGATTACTATTTTTTAAACGAGAAGAAAGAAATAGAGATCGAGGCATATATGCTAACATTTGAGGAGGCAAAAATAATAGCCATCTTTGATACCGAAAAAGCAGACTTGCCGGGGGTTTCAGATAAAATACACGGGGTGCTAAACAGCATTAAATACAAAACAGAGCAGGCAACGCCTTAAACCCTGGAAAAACCAGGGATTACTGATTATGTTATTTAACGAATTTGAATTCTCACGGCCTGGCAAACAACTCGTATACCTGGCGGTTATACTTGCCGCTATTTCCTCTATTATCAATATTCAACAGAATATAGTGATTCACCCAAAATCCTTTATCGTTGTTTTAGCGGGCTTTAGCTTATTTATACTTTCAAAAATCACAAACCTGATAAATGGCCATTTAATCAGTTTTGGCACTCATTCAATGTCCGCTCGACCTGCGAATATTTACAGGTCTGGCTACTGGTTAATGACAACTGGATTTCTGCTGACTTTTGCAGGCTAAACTTACCGCGCATATGGTTTTAGTTCTGTGCTATTTAGCCTGCGAACCACTCAGCTCCCATGCATAAGCACAATCCAGCTCTGCCAGTACGGTGTTTACGCCGGTATCACCTTCTTCAAGCATAACCTGTACGGGCGTGCGTTTCTGAAATCGACGGTGCGGGGCCTTCATCCAGCGCCCCCCCATCATTTCATTTTTAGGGTAGGTTGTGCGCAATGCGTCAATGATACCCAGCAGGCGAACAGCCCTGAACTCTACATTGTCGTCTTTGGGCAGCGGGGTATCGTCGTGGTAGGCGCGCAGCTTTCGTGTGCGGGTGCCTTCCGGTAAATTCAGCACCTGTACCTGATCGGCTGCCGACAGGCCCCATTCATCCAGACTGGACATGATTTTCTGTGTGAGCAGTATCTGGCGCGCTTCGCT
>UOFG01000084.1_pt1 | contig 28379 bp, 18 predicted proteins | sample 1988411 | NCBI WGS metagenome assembly UOFG01 (sample SAMEA4712194, study PRJEB27164) | hydrothermal vent metagenome | biome: marine basaltic hydrothermal vent biome; feature: marine hydrothermal vent; material: mineral | place: Pacific Ocean | collected 2011-06-14/2011-07-23 | depth 1689 m
GGTAGGACTGAAAACCGGGTACCAGATTCATTAGCTCACCCAGCGTATCCAGACCCATACGGCTGATTTCATGCTGAGTAAAGACGGTAACTGCTGAGGGTACGGTTTTCAGACTTTCCGGCGTGAGTGTCGAGCCATATACCTCAACCTGCAATAGCTCTTCCAGTGACATACTGAAAAAGTCTTCCTGCATGCCCTGTAACTGCAGGGGTAATAAAATAAGTAGAAAAATACTCCAGATCAGCCCCCTCATAGTCCACCCTTTGGATATCGTTTTTTGTCATATGTGCCTAAGAGTAGCAGTAGATGACGTTTTTTTCTTATCGGAGGATGGTTTTTTCGCCCGCATGCCGGTATTTTTAAAAATGCTCTGTCGGCTTCGTTGTCAGTGCCGGTACGTTAGGCTATAACGCGTTGATCGTATTCTAGAAAGGCGCTTTTCATAAAGTCGTGGGCCTTATGGGCACCTTTATTAATTGTCATGGGCCCCGTAGGGCGCGATCTGAAGCATGCATCTGCTGCGTTTCGCGCCTTGCAGCTGTATGTTTCAGGTCGCGCAGAGGGCATAATTAATGAATATGAGGTGTTCTGAAGACTTTTTTGACAATATCAGGTACCTGATGCTTAGCTCACGGGCATTGGCTTCGTTGTGTTAAAAACCGATCCAGCTGATTGGCAAAAGCTTTGCGATCGCTCTGGTTCAGCGCAGCGGGGCCGCCGGTATCAATACCACTGGATCTCAGGGTGTCCATGAAATCGCGCATATTTAGCAGGCTTTTGATATTGGCCTGCGTGTAGAGCTCGCCTCTGGGGTTGAGCGCTATAGCGCCTTTTTCAATGACTTCGGCGGCCAGAGGAATATCGGCGGTAATCACAAGATCTTCGCTCTCAAGTCGTTTAACAATCTCATTATCCGCGACATCAAAGCCCTGTGAAACCTGCAAAAAATTAATATGTTCTGAAGAAGGAATGCGTATGGTGTGATTTGCGACCAGTGTCATATTGGTGGCTGTGCGCTCAGCGGCTCTAAATAAAATTTCTTTAATAACAACCGGGCAGGCATCAGCATCGACCCATATTTTCATTTTACGGTTGCTCCCTTTGATCTAGCGTCATAAAATCTTCGAATAAGTTGTATTTCAATGTAGTAGACTCATATTATGACTGAAATGGATACCTGTTAGTATATGTTTCTTATGTTTCATTAGCCAGGTGGTGATTTTATGCGAATACCCGTTATCCAGATACGTAAAGTTTCATATTTCAGCCTGTTTATTGCAGTTTTTAACCTGACGGTAGCACAGGACGCTATCGCTCAGGTCGAAGATGCCCGCTTACAGACTGCGCCAGCTCAGTATCAGGTAGTTGAGCAGGAGCGGGTGTTAGATGCGCGGGTGGAAGCGGTGCATAAGGCAACCGTGTCTGCACAGACATCTGGGCGGGTAAAGAAAATTTTTTTTGATGTAAATGATTACGTCAAAAAAGGCGATGTGCTGCTTCGCCTGAGAGATAAAGATCAGCAGGCTAAACTGAGTGCGGCTCGCGCGGCTTTTAAACAGGCTGAGAGTGAGTTTACTCGTGTGACAAAGTTGTATCTGAGCAAGCTGATTGCAAAATCAGTTGTTGATAAAGCGGAATTGCAGCTAAAGTCATCCCGTGCCCGGCTCGACCAGGCAGAAGAGAACCTGCAACGAACTATTGTGCGCGCACCTTATAGTGGTATTGTGGTGAAACGGCATATCGAAGTGGGCGAAACCGCACGGCGGGGTATGGCGTTATTTACCGGTCTGTCATTAGAAACGCTACGTGTGGTGGTGAACCTGCCACAGGATATGATTCGTGCTGTGCGGCAGCTTAAGCAGGCACGGGTGCTGCTGAAAACGGGCGCAGATGCGATTGAAGCAACTTCTATGAGCATCAGCCCATACGCTGATGCGGTGAACCATACATTTCAGGTGCGGGTGAATTTGCCCTCAGGGGATTATGGGCTGTATCCGGGCATGGCTGTTAAAGCTGTTTTTGCGACAGGCGTTACTCGAAAGCTACTAGTGCCTGCTTCGGCCATTACACATCGCAGTGAAGTGACGGCCGTTTATGTGATGAGCGCATCGCAGTCTCTTTCCATGCGCCAGATTCGAGCGGGACACCGGCAGAAGAATGCAATGGTAGAAGTACTTTCGGGTTTGCAGGAAAATGAGCAGGTGGTTATTGATCCAGTCAGGGCAGTGGCCTATTTTAAAGATTCTGATGCCCGATAGTTATTGATAGAGAGCCCTCGAAGATGAAAGCAGATTTAGGCATTTCAGGCAAAATAGCTAAATATTTTCTACAGGCAGAAATTACGCCGTTGCTGGCAATTCTCGGCTTTTTGCTGGGTGTATTTGCAGTGATTGTGACCCCGCGTGAAGAAGAGCCGCAAATTAATGTGACTTTTGCGAATGTATTTATTGCTTTTCCCGGGGCTTCAGCCAGTGATGTGGAACAACTTGTGAGCATACCCGCTGAGCAAATTCTTTCTGAAATTACCGGCATAAAGCATATTTATTCTGTGTCCAGACCTGGGATGTCAGTATTAACGGTGCAGTTTAGAGTAGGGGAGGATCGCACCCAGGCGATTGTTCGTTTATACAATGCGGTTTATTCTAATCGTGACTGGCTTCCTGCCGGGCTGGGTGTTGCGCAGCCGATTATAAAGCCAAAGGGTATTGATGATGTGCCCATTGTTACGCTGACATTATGGACAGAGAACCCGCAGTATGGGCGATACGAATTAACGCAGGTGGCGCATGCGATTGAGGCTGAGTTGAAGCGTGTGCCGGGAACGCGAGATATTTATACGTTGGGCGGTGTTAATGATGTGGTGCAGGTGCGGATTGATGCATCAGCACTTGCGGCATATCAACTTTCGGTGAGTGATTTGCGTGGCGCGCTACAACAGAGTAATTACTCTCGCAAATCAGGTTATATGGTGCGCGATAACCAGCAGATAGCGGTACAGAGCGGTCAGTTTTTAAGTGATTTTAGTGAAGTGGGTGATCTTGTTGTCGGGGTTAAGAATAATGCTGCAATATATTTGCGCGATGTGGCGGATATTCGTCGTGGCCCGGATCAGCCAGAGCAGTATACGGGATTTGGTCGTGCGGCGGGTTCAACGTTAAACACTGCTAATGGCGTTGTATATCCAGCGGTGACACTGGCTATTGCAAAACAGTCGGGCACTAATGCGGTGGAAATTGCCGAGCAGGTGATACAGCGGGTGGAGCAGTTAAAAGGGGTTTTTATTCCGGATGATGTGCAGGTGAGTGTCACCCGAGACTATGGTAAAACCGCCAATGCAAAATCGCAGCAACTGATTGGTAAACTTGTTTTTGCCACATCATTTGTAGTGCTACTGGTGTTGTTTGCGCTGGGCTGGAGAGAAGCGATTATTGTTGGTCTGGCGGTTGTTATTACCCTGGCGATGACGTTGTTTGCCTCCTGGGCCTGGGGCTTTACCTTAAATCGAGTCTCACTCTTTGCACTGATATTCTCTATTGGTATTCTGGTAGATGATGCCATCGTTGTGGTTGAAAATATTCACCGGCATATGCGCCTGGGCGGTAAATCATTTAAAGAGTCGATTCCAGTGGCGGTTGATGAAGTGGGTGGGCCAACCATACTGGCAACCTTTACGGTTATCGCCGCACTTCTACCCATGGCATTTGTCACTGGTTTGATGGGGCCTTATATGAGCCCGATCCCCATCAATGCCAGTATTGGCATGTTGATTTCATTAATGGTTGCCTTTGTAGTAACCCCATGGCTGGCCTATCGAGTTCTTCCGCATTCCTCTGATATGCATCAGACAGAAGAGAGCACTGGCCTGTATAGACTATTTCAGAAATACCTGACACCTTTTCTAAGAGCAAGCTCAGGGCGGTTCAACCGATGGTTATTACTGGCCGCTATTATGGGGTTGTTAGCAGCATCGGCTGGTCTGGTGGGCATGAAGCTGGTGGTGTTAAAAATGTTGCCCTTTGATAACAAGTCTGAGTTTCAGGTGATTGTGGATATGGCGGAAGGCACCACTGTGGAGCAAACAACAAGGGTCCTGAATGAGCTGGGGCAGTATATTTCAACGGTTTCTGAAGTGAGAAACTATCAGATTTATGCGGGTACGGCCGCACCGATTAATTTTAATGGACTGGTGCGTCAGTACTATCTACGCCAGCAGGCACATGAAGGTGATATTCAGGTGAACCTGCTGGATAAATCTGCACGTGACAGAAAAAGCCATGAAATAGCTGCTGCAATGCGTGAGCCCTTACAGCGCATTGCAAAACAGTTTAATGCCAATGTGAAAATTGTTGAAGTGCCTCCAGGGCCACCGGTACAGTCACCACTGGTGGCGGAAGTGTACGGTATTAATTATGCTGGGCAGATGCAGGCGGCTAAACACCTGCGCACTGTTTTTGAAAATACTCCTGATGTGGTTGATATAGATGATTCTATTGAAGCACAGGCCGATAAGCTGATTATAAAAATTGATCAGAAAAAAGCGGCTTTACTGGGGGTTAATCAAAAACAGATTGTCAGTGTGATTACAACGGCATTGAATGGCGAAGATGTCAGTTTTTTACATGCGGGCAATATGAAATACCCATTGCCACTGCGATTACAGTTTGCGGTGGAGGACAGGGCTCGGGTACAAAGTTTAATGTCGCTCAGGGTACGCAGTGACGATGGTCATCTGGTGGCGCTGTCAGATATTGTCCAGTTTGTAAATACTACGCGTGAACATGTGATATACCATAAAGATCTGCTGCCGGTTGTGATGGTTACGGGGGATATGTCGGGGATGCTGGATAGCCCTTTATACGGTATGTTTGATATGATGTCGGTGCTCAATGATATGCCTGATTCGATGCCGCAGTATTTAATCAATCAGCCGGACAACCCCTATAAATACAGTATGAAATGGGATGGCGAATGGCAAATTACCTATGAAACTTTTCGTGATATGGGGCTTGCTTATTCCATTGGTCTGATTCTTATTTATTTTCTGGTCGTGGCACAGTTTCGCTCCTATTTACTGCCGTTAATTATTATGGCACCGATTCCATTGACGATGATTGGTGTGATGCCCGGACATGCGTTGTCAGGTGCTCAGTTTAGCGCAACCTCGATGATTGGCATGATTGCACTGGCGGGTATTATCGTGCGCAACTCTATTTTACTGGTTGATTTTATCAATCAGCAGCTGGCAGAAGGTGTGGATTTTGAAGAGGCGGTTATTCGTGCTGGGGCTGTGCGGGCAAAACCGATTGTGCTGACGGGACTTGCGGCTATGCTGGGTGCTTTTTTTATTTTAGGTGATCCTATTTTTACTGGCCTGGCAATTTCGCTGATATTTGGCATACTGGTTTCAACTCTGCTGACGCTGGTGGTTATACCTGTTTTGTATTATGCGGTTATGTATAAAAAAAATCGTATGCCTGATGTCCAGGGTAAGAAATGATTTCTCGCCTCCATATAAAGTCCATCTTTTGCCTTTAGCCTCGCCTGATACAACAGGGTGATATTTTTTGCGGAAAAAATATTTCAGGGGGTGAGTAGTTACCTTTTTATTTAATATTTTTGTCAACAAAGCTGTTTAATTCAGAAATTGACCGGATTATATATAAAGATTTGTTAGCTGATGTTTTTTCTAATTTTTGCATAAAACTTTCATTCCAGAACTTTGGGCAAAGTTTTAAAACTTTATAGCTTTCCAGAGTTCCTTTTAAAACTGAACTACCATCAGGCCAGCCTTCGGGTTTGACAACAAACCCTTTTAAAAGTCGCTTTGTCACTAACCAGTAACTGATAACATAAGGCAAGTTTATATAGATTAATGTATCAGCAACATCTAGTCGCTTATTAAATGACTCAATTGGCCCAAAACCGTCAATAATCCAGGTATCAGAGGTGAGTATATTTTCATGTTTTTCATTATACGTCTTTCGGTCTACTGGCTCTCCATTTTTTTTATATACAATTGAATCTAATGCATGCAGTTTTATACCTGTAGCTGATGCCAGATTTTTGCTTAAAGTAGATTTACCACTTCCGGGTTTACCGAAAACTGCTATTTTCTTCATACTATCTCCATTAACTGGGACTAACCCCAGGAGGCAGAAATAGAAAACCCGCCTCATGGGCGGGTTTGATAAATTATAAACGCATCAAAAATCCCACCATTCCTATGGAATGATGATAATTCGAGCTATCTGTTGCGTAAGATTTTTATCCACACATGAATATTGATAGATGGGTAGACTAATGTCAACTGTTAATTGAAAAATTAAAATAGTCAAACTTGATTGATATTTATTTTTTAATCGGTATGTTTTCTCTGCGCTCTGTGCTGCGGTGAAAACAGTGGTTACTAACAAGTCGGTAAGAGTGCATACTCGTTATCCAGAAGCCTCGAAGCATGGGTGCCGAGCTTGCAGGGAAGTATTCACGAGGGCCTCTGAAGAAGGAAGAATATAGTATAAGAATCAACGAGCAATATAGAATTTTTTTCAAATGGAGTGAATCAGGCCCACTTGATGTGGAAATCACTGATTATCATTAGAGGTAGAAATATGCGCATTCCAACACATAGAGAGCCCACACACTCTGGGGAAATGCTAAGAGAAGAATTCCTCCGGCCAATGGAGATTAGTCAACGAGATCTGGCGGATGCTATTCATGTGCCCTGTCAACGTGTAAATGAACTTATAAATAAAAAGAGAGGAGTTTCAGCCGACTACTGGTTAAATCTACAAATAAGGTGCGATTTATACCGAGCACAAAAATCAGAAAAAACAGATATTGATTCTATTAAAAATTTTCAGAAATCAGGAAAAATGGCCTAATCGGGTAGCCAGGAGGTATCTAATCGCTCGCAACTCTGTTTGCAGACGGTTCTTGCATAATAGTGTTCTATCAGGTGCCTGTGCTCTGTGAGGAGAGGCACGGGTTTTAATGGCATCCGAATTTAACGCATCTACAGTGCCGCTAACCACAGGGGATTGCCCCTGCGGTTAATTCAATTATAGCGGCGATTGATTACGAGTCTGCCCATATTCTAATATAACATCGGATATTCACGTCTGATTTTATTAATCTCTGCATAAACCTCATCCGACAATGTCAGCGAAATAGAGTCTATATTGGTCTTTAACTGTTGCATGCTGGTTGCACCAATCAGCGTGGAATTTACAAAAGGCTGATTGTTTACAAAGGCCAGTGCCATCTGGCATGGATCTAGCCCATGGTGTTTTGCCAGATCAACACAGGCCTGAATTGCCGCATCGGTTCGGGGCAGGGTGCGGTGCTCCGGGCGCGTTTCGATGGTGATTCTTGCGCCTTCAGGTCGAGCTCCATTTAGATATTTGCCGCTCAACATGCCTCTGGACAGTGGCGACCAGGCCAGTAAACCACAGTCCTCATGCAGGGCAATTTCACTTAAGTCGGGTTCGAAGTGGCGGCACAATAAGGAGTATTCATTTTGAATAGAGGCCATTCGAGGTAAATTATTCTGCTCGGCTAATTGCAGCCATTTTGTCAGCCCCCAGGCGGTTTCATTGGACAGGCCAATGTGTCGAATTTTGCCTGCTTCAATGAGCGTTTGCAGCGTGTGCAGCACTTCGAGAAAATTATCTTCTTCGCTCTGCACATCAAACCTGGGTGAGTAGCCCCATATCTGTCCAAAGTGGTATGAGCCTCGATTAGGCCAGTGCAACTGGTAAAGGTCGATGTAATCGGTCTGTAGTCTTTTTAGACTGCCTTCTAGTGCCAGCTGTATATTTTTTTTATTAATTACATTCCGGCCTTCTCTAATCCAGCTCAGCCCCGGCCCGGCGATTTTCGATGCCAGGATCACTTTTTCACGGTTTGAGCGTGCAGCAAACCAGTTGCCAATAATGCTTTCGGTGGCTCCAAAGGTTTCCTTTGAGGGGGGAACTGCATACATTTCGGCGGTGTCAAAGAAATTAATGCCCTGTTCAAGCGCATAATCCATTTGCTCAAACCCCTGCTCCTGCGTATTCTGAAAACCCCATGTCATTGTGCCAAGGCCAATAACACTAATATCCAGCTCAGTTCTGCCTAATTTTCTATATTTCATGGGTTTATTCCTTCCTGTGTAGTATGAGGGTGTATGCCTGGGACAGGCTGTAATATTAGCAGGTAATATACAGGATGAACGGTATGGGGGCTATACTGTGCTGAGGTTCTTTGTGATGGTTTGCGCCGGTATGTAGAAAACTTCGGGCTGAGCCCGAATAAAGCACAAAATTAAGCGGCATTCTAGTGTGGAATTGATATACTAGGTCGCTTTAATTCGGGCGAATTCGATCCCGGTAATTTTTAGCCATCATTTAGTACAGAATACGGACAATAAATGCGTTTAAGCAAAATTAAACTGGCGGGTTTTAAATCCTTTGTAGACCCCACCACCATTGACTTCCCCTCTAATTTGAATGGCATTGTTGGTCCCAATGGCTGCGGTAAATCCAATACCATCGATGCGGTGCGCTGGGTGATGGGGGAGTCCTCTGCCAGGCACCTGCGGGGGGCTTCGATGGAAGATGTCATTTTCAGTGGATCGTCTACGCGAAAGCCGGTGAGCCAGGCCTCGGTTGAGCTGGTGTTTGATAATAGCGAGGGCAGGCTTGAAGGCCCTTATGCCAATTATGCAGAAATTTCCACTAAACGCCTGGTCACCCGGGATGGTCAGTCGAAGTACTTCCTTAATGGTACAAAATGTCGACGTAGAGATATTGCAGATCTGTTTTTGGGCACAGGGCTGGGGCCTCGCAGTTATGCCATTATAGAGCAGGGGATGATTTCTCGCCTGATTGAAGCTAAGCCAGAAGAACTGCGGGCTTTTTTAGAGGAAGCCGCTGGCATTTCCAGATACAGGGAACGCCGCCGCGAAACCGAAACCCGTATTCGTCATACCCGCGAAAACCTTGAGCGGCTGGATGACCTGCGCGAAGAGATAGATAAGCAGCTGGCGCATTTACAACGCCAGTCCCGCACCGCAGAGAAATACAAAGAACTGAAAATTGAAGAGCGCCGCACCAGAGCGGAGCACCTTGCCCTGCGCTGGCAGGAACTGCATGGCGAAATGGAGAATCGTGAGAAAACGATTGAGGAGCAGGAAACACGCCTGCAGGCTGTGATTGCCGAGCAGCGGGCGGTTGAATCGGAGCTGGAAACCCTGCGTGAGCAACGGGTGGAGTCCAGCGAATCGCTGAATGCGGTACAGGCGCGCTTTTATAGCCTGGGTTCCGATATTTCCCGTATCGAGCAAACCATTCTGCATGAAAAAGATATGCTGGGTCGCCAGCAGAGCGATCTGCTTGAGCTTGAGCGCGCACTCAGTGAAGTTAATCAGGCATTACAGTCCGATAGGGAACAGCTTGAAGAGATTGATTTAATTCTGGGCGAAGCCGAGCCGGCACTAGCTATGCAACGTGAATCTCAGGAAGCAGTGAATGAACAGCTGAATGAATCTGAGCAGGCAATGCAGCAGTGGCAGGCGGCCTGGGATCTGCACAATGAGCGTGCAGCAGAGCCTTCGCAGGTGGCGCAGGTGGAGAAAACGCGCATGGAGCAGCTGGAAAAGCATGTGGGCCAGTTGCGCCAGCGACTGGAGAAGGTCGAGGAAGAAAAGCGCAGAGTGGTGGGGGATGATCTGGAAATTCAGCTGGAACAGTTGCGCGAGCAGAGCGAAGTTTCTGAAGCGAAAAAAACCGAGCTGGATGAAAAAGTCGCAGAGGTTCTGGAAAACATTCGCACGCACCGAGAGCAGATGATTCAGCTTAACCGCGATGAAGATGAGTTGCGGCGTAAACTGCATGACAGCCGTGGGCACCTGGCTTCACTGGAAGCGCTGCAACAGGCCGCACTGGGCAAGAAAGAAAATGCCGTGTCTGGCTGGCTGGAAAAGCAGGGGCTGTCAGGTAACGCTCGCCTTGCGGAAAATATTGAAGTTGAAGCAGGCTGGGAGAAAGCGGTTGAAACCGTTCTGGGCTCGCATCTTGAAGCGGTGTGTGTGGAGGGGGTGGATTCAGTTGCACAGGTGCTGGGCGATTTTCAGAAAGGACACCTGAACCTGTTTGATACCTCGGCTCCTGTCGCAGCCGTTAACTCAGCCGATAGTCTGCTGAGCAAAATTGATGCTTCAATGTCGTTGTCCGGGCTGCTTGAGGGTGTAAAAATTGCCACAGATATTAATCAGGCACTGGCGATGCGCAGCGCCTTAGATGCGAATGAGTCGGTGATTACCGCAGACGGTATCTGGTTAGGTGTGTGCTGGTTAAGAGTGGCACGGGATAAGGATGAAAAATCCGGTGTGCTCGCCAGGGAACATGAAATTAAAGAATTGAAGCTGTCACTGGAAGAGCAGGATATGCAGGGCGAAGAGCTGGAGGTGAATATTCAGGATAGCCGGGCACAGCTGCAGAACCTGGAGCAACAACGTGAGCAGTGGCAGGCCGAATTAAACCAGTCGCACAGCCAGTGCGCACAAATTCAGGCACAACTGACCTCTGGTCAGGCCAGGCTTGAGCAGTTGCTTGGCCGGAATCAGAATTTGCAGGAAGAGTCGGTTGAAATAACAAAAAATATTGATCACCAGCAGGATGAAATGGAGCAGGCCAGGCGCAGGCGTAATAAAGCCATGACACAGATGGAGGCGTTGTCGCGCGAGCGCGAAGAGCTAACAGGGCAGCGTGAAAGCATTCAGAATCAGTTGCATGAGTCGCGAAGCCAGGCGCAGTCTGAACGCGAATCGGTGCATGAGCTGGCTATTCAAATTGAATCGCGTCGTACACTGCGGCGTAATCTGGAGCAGAATATTGAGCGCATGTCACGCCAGCAGGAGCAACAGCAACAACGTCTTGATGAGCTTCAGCAAAGTTTGCGGGCGGTGCAGTCTGCGGATAACAGGGCGGAAGAGCTGGAGGTTTTGCTAGAAGAGCGATTGCAGGTTGAAGAGCAGCTGACAGAGGCACGCAGTTCAGTTGAGAGTATTGATAATCAGTTGCGGCAGCTGGAGCAGAAACGCGGTGAGTCTGAACAGAAATCACAGATGATTCGTTCCAGCCTTGAACAGGCACGTTTAAATACGTCCGAGGTACGCGTGCGCAGCCAGACGGTGCAGGAGCAGCTGGCCGAAACAGATTTTACGGCGGAAGAACTGCTGGAAGAACTGGGCGAGCATGCGCGAATTGATGCATGGGTTAGAAAAGTTGAAGACATTTCACAGCGCATATCAAGGCTGGGGCCGATAAACCTGGCGGCCATTGATGAGTATCAGGAGCAGGGAAAACGCAAGGAATATCTGGATTCACAGCACAGTGATGTTACTGAAGCACTGGAAACACTGGAAAAGGCGATTGCGAAAATAGATAAGGAAACACGCGCACGGTTTAAGGAAACATTTGAGCATGTGAATACCCGTATTCAGGAAATGTTTCCGCGCCTGTTTGGTGGCGGGCAGGCCTATCTGGAATTAACCGGTGATGATTTGCTGAACACGGGTGTGGTGGTGATGGCACGTCCACCGGGCAAGCGCATTAGTCATATTCAGTTGATGTCCGGGGGGGAGAAGGCGCTCACGGCAGTTGCGCTGGTGTTTGCTATTTTTGAGCTTAACCCCGCGCCTTTCTGTATGCTGGATGAGGTGGATGCACCACTGGATGAAGCCAATGTCGGGCGTTTCTGCTCGCTGGTTAAAACCATGTCAAAAACAGTGCAGTTTATTTTTATAACGCACCACAAGGTGACGATGGAAATGGCCGAGAAAATGAACGGTGTCACCATGCGTGAAGCGGGCGTTTCCCGCCTGGTTTCAGTGGATGTTGAGGAAGCTGTGAAAATGGTAGAAAGCGCGTAGGAGGGAGAAACGATGGATGATCTAAGGTGGATATTGTCAGCAATTGCGGTGGTTGTTATTGCGGCTGTATTTTTTCTGACCCGTAGTCGGAAAAAAGAAAAACTGGATTTGCCGCTGGATGCAGTTAAGGGTGTTCCCTCATTTGGTGTTAATGATGATTCTGGAGATGAGGCAGGAGGCGTGCCAGATGAAAACTACTGGGGCGAAAGCCGTAAAAAAACAGCTGAAAGTGCAGCCGAGAATGCTGCCTGGGTGGATAATGTGGGGCCAGTGCGGGTCGTCTCTGCGATTGATCAGCAAAGTCTTTTTGAAATCCAGAACGAGCAGATTAATACTCAGACAACAGAGCCTGAGGCGCGGCTATCTGAAGCGTTATCAGATGAACCCGCAGAGGCGCATTCAGCAGCGATTGCTGCAATGCTAACACCCATAGAACCTTCACCAGAAGAGTTGCCAGAAGTAGCTGAAACTGAAATAAAAATAAAGCCGGAGCGAGCCACGCCTCCGCTTCAGAGCGAAATAGAAACCCCCAGCAGGGAGACTACAGAGCAGGGTGCAGTGACAGATGATGTCAGTAGCCAGAGCAACGCTACTGAAAACACCTCGACAGATGATGTTATTGCGGTTTACGTGCTTGCCTCAACTGAGGAGCCACAGATGAAAGGTGATAAAATTCTCAGTGCAGGCTATGCACTGCACCTGCAGCACGGTGAGATGAATATTTTTCATCGTATAGAGGAAGTGAGCATTAATGGTGCTGTAAAAGATGAGATTCAGTTCAGTATGGCCAATTTGCAGGACCCTGGCTGGTTTGATATTGAAAAGATGAATCAGCTGGAAACGCAGGGGCTGAGTTTTTTTATGCAGGTCAACCTGGTAGAAAACCCTTCGGCTGTGCTGGATGAAATGCTTATCTGTGCGCATAAAATGTCTACAATGCTGGGCGCTAAACTTTGCAGTGCTCAGCGTCAGTTGCTGGATGAAGCCTATACTAATCATTTGCGCAATAAAGTTAAGCAGCTTATAAAAGCGCAGCAATCTCCTGAATAATTACTTATTATATTACTTTTTTTGCAGCTAATTCATGTCGAACAAACAACACGTCACTAAAAAAATAACGGATCTGCGGGATCGTCTTAATCATCACAGTTATCAATACTATGTGCTGGATGATCCCGATATTCCTGATGTGGAATATGATCGCCTTTATCGTGAATTGCAGTCTCTGGAGTCGCAATACCCTGGACTGATAACATCTGACTCACCCACGCAGCGAGTAGGGGATCAGCCATTAGATGGCTTTGTTCAGGTTAAGCACGAAATTCCGATGCTGTCTCTGGATAATGTGTTTAGCGAAGAAGAGTTAAATGAGTTTAATAAACGGATTTTACAGCGTCTGGACAGCGAAGAGGAAATTGAGTTTGCCGCAGAGCCCAAACTTGATGGTCTGGCAGTGAGTCTGGTGTATGAAAACGGCATACTGATTCGTGCTGGCACACGGGGAGATGGTATTCAGGGCGAAGATATAACACAGAATGTGCGCACGATTCACGCTATTCCACTTAAGCTGCTCGGTGATAATGTGCCTGAGGTGCTGGAAGTTCGCGGTGAGGTGTTTATGCCCAAAGCGGGTTTTGAAAAACTCAATCAACTTGCACGTGAGAACGATGGAAAAGTTTTTGTAAATCCACGAAATGCAGCAGCAGGTTCTTTGCGCCAGCTTGATCCTGGAATTACCGCAACACGTCCGCTGATGATGTATTGCTATGCGGTGGGTAAAATTGAGGGTGCGCCTCAGCTGGCCTCTCACAGTGAAATGCTCGATCAGTTGCAGCAATGGGGGTTGCCATTGTGTAAAGAGCGTCAGATAGTTGAGGGTGTAGCGGGTTGCCTGAATTACTTTGAACGGATGTCGGCAAATCGAAATACACTCTCTTATGATATTGATGGCATTGTTTATAAAGTAAATTCACTTAAATTACAGCAGGAGCTGGGCTTTGTTTCCAAAGCACCACGCTGGGCTATTGCGCATAAGTTTCCTGCACAGGAAGAAATTACCCGAGTGAATGAAATTGATTTTCAGGTGGGGCGCACCGGCGCGCTCACGCCAGTTGCACGGCTGGAGCCGGTATTTGTAGGCGGTGTTACGGTGAGTAATGCGACTCTGCATAATATGGATGAAGTGAGGCGCAAGGATGTGCGAGCAGGTGATCAGGTGATTATTCGTCGGGCGGGTGATGTGATTCCAGAAATTGTACGTGTTGTGCCGGGGAGTCGAAAACCGGGTGCCGAGATTATTCAGCTGCCGGATCAATGCCCGGTATGTGGTTCTGATATTGAGCAGGAAGAAGGAGAGGCTACCGCACGGTGCAGTGGAGGACTTTTCTGTGGCGCGCAACGCAAGGAGTCGATTAAACACTTTGCATCACGAAAAGCACTGGATGTGGATGGGCTGGGCGAAAAGCTGGTTGAGCAGCTTGTGGATGCAAAGCTGATTGAGCATGCGGGAGATTTATTTACATTAGAGGTTGAGTCAGTAAGCCAGCTGGAGCGCATGGCTGAAAAATCAGCCAGAAATTTAATTGATGCGCTGCAGGCTGCAAAGCACACCACGCTGGCAAGGTTTGTTTATTCACTGGGTATTCGTGAAGTCGGTGAAGCCACTGCGCGATCACTTGCGCAGTATTTCACCACACTGGATGCGATTAAAGCGGCAGATGAGGATCTGTTACAGCAGGTGGATGATGTTGGGCCCGTTGTTGCAGCACATGTGGTGCATTTTTTTAAGCAGTCACACAATATAGAAGTGGTTAATAAATTAATTGAAGCGGGTATTTGCTGGGATGCTATAGAGGCGGTGCCTGTTCAGGAGCAAATACTGGAAGGAAAAACATTTGTGATTACCGGTACGTTTAATGAAATGACGAGGGATGATGTAAAAAATGCGCTGCAGTTAAAGGGCGCAAAAGTCTCAGGCAGTGTGTCTAAAAAAACCAGTTATGTTGTGGCAGGTGATAAAGCCGGTTCAAAGCTCACTAAAGCTGAAGAGCTGGGTGTAGAAATACTTGATGAGGCGGCATTGATAAAGCTGCTGTCAGATTAAAGCAGCCGGATTAGATTAGCCGGATTAGATTAGCATTGGTTAATCAAAAAATTAAAGAGCGCATAATGTTTCACCAGATGATTATTTTATTTTCAATTCTTTTTCTGACGGCCTGTGGTAATACCCCTGCTGTGCCAGACGCTCACACGAGCAGACGGGTAAAAAATATTATATTAATGATTGGTGATGGAATGGGGGCAGAACATCGTCAGCTGGCGCGCATAATCCAGCATAATAAATCAGCAGAACAGGCAATGAACAGACTGTTAATAAAAGGCGAGGTTAGAACATCTGCATTTAAGGGGAGGGTTACGGATTCTGCGGCATCTGCCACAGCGATGGCAACCGGTCATAAAACGCGCAATGGTATTATTGGCCTGGGCCCTGATTTAAACCACTTCGGTAATATTGTTGAAGATGCGAAGGCTAAGGGCAAAGCAACCGGGCTGGTAACAACCACTCATATCACACATGCAACACCGGCGGCATTCGTAGCACACACCGGTAGCCGTAAAAATATGCTGGAAATCGCTGATCAGATCAGTCTTGCAGAGGTCGATGTTTTAATGGGGGGTGGGGAAGTTTATTTTTTGCCTGAGAGCGAAACCGGCTGTTCTGTGCAGGCCGGAAAACGCACAGATGGAAAAAATTTAATCAAAATGCTCCAGTCCAGTGGTTATTCTTTTATCTGTAATGAGAATATGCTGAAGGCACTCGACACTCAGTTCCCCCGGCGTGTGTTAGGTCTGTTTGGTGCTGAAGGCCTGCAACGGCCCATTTCCCCGAATCTGGCGCTAATGACAGACAAATCAATTGAGCTGTTGTCGCAATACCCCCAGGGGTTTTTTCTAATGATTGAAGGTGGTCAGATTGACTGGGCATCCCATGATAATGACGCTGAAAAACTCATGCAAAGTTTGCGTGGGTTTGACCAGGCGGTTAAAGTGGCCAGCGATTTTGCATTATCACGGGATGATACGTTGATTATTGTTACCGCTGATCATGAAACAGGTGGCCTGCAAATAAACAGAAACTCAGATGGTCAGGGCCCATTTGTAGATCGTATGGGAGTGAAATTCTATATTAACTGGGCGACACATCGACACACGGCAGCTAATGTGCCATTAATTGCCGCAGGTCCGATGTCGGTGTTGTTAGAAGGTGATATAGATAATACTGATATTTATCAGGTTATGCTAAAAGCGCTGCAAAGTCGTTAATAAATAAATTTTTTATTTTTTTTTGTGAATTCATTTCGCAAAATATGCTTGTCACTGCATGATAAACTGCTTAGAAGTCGAGTGCGTTTTTCAATAAAATAGCGCATTTGTTCTGGTGTCATGGCACCCCCCTCGCCTTTGGGGCGGTTAAACTGTTGGGTTTCTGTAAAGAAAAAGCGGTGCAGATCGGCATCAAACTCCATGCCGCTATACACTTCTTTGAATTCCCTGTTGGCCTGGCATATATTAAGCCGATGCCCCTGAATTAACTGACCATTAGCGTAACTGTAAGGAAATAAATCACCTACGGGCTTGAATAACAGGAGGTCTTCATAAAACTGAATGTGTTTTTTTGTAACCGAGCACAGTAAATCATTAATCTGTGTTAAACGCGCATATTGCAGGCAGATTTTGTATAAAAATATAGTGATATTGTTATGCAGTGCAGACTGCTCAGGTTCAACAGAAAGGCCAATCACTTCAGCCAGGTGCAGTCCATTATCTCGCATTTCATTGAGCTGTTCACGGTAAAGCTCATCCATAGGCAGGCCCATGGAATTGTCAACGATCATTGTGATGGTGCCCACTACCGTTTCTGTTTTATCATTATTTTTTTTAATTGCAATAAAAATTTTTGTGTCAGGTAACAGATGATAGCGAGTTAAGCGAAGTTCATTGTTGTTTTCATGTAAGCCCACGTTAATGTACTGTTTTGTGACCAGCTCGAAAGCCTGTTCCAGCTCTTCTGTTGTAATCGCAATTTTATACTCTATATTCTGAATTTTATGTAATAGCTTTGATCGTCTTATGCGGACGCTTCGGCGCTTTTCGATGTAATTTTTATGGGGCCTGTTATTGTTCATATTTATAACCCTGTTCATTAAAATTAATATGGTTTATAATTCTGATTAAATCAGTTTAATAGTGCTTGTGAGCTTTTTAGTTTAAATACGATGTTTAAAAATTACTAACGAGCCGGTTTAAATGACTGTCTATTTTATGTGTCCTGGAAGTTACAGGTTATGTCTGGTGTATGCATTTGTTGTGCTGCGGCCTGTGCTTTAATGTTATCTCTGGCAGGTTTTTTTGACAGATGATTTTTTAGAGGTGCTTTTTGTCATTTTATCGGGTGTTCTAAATAACGTAATTAAGGTGGGGTTGTGGTTTTTGAGTGGCTTAAATTAATACATGTGACGTGTGCAATGCTTTCGTTTAGTGGCTTTTTTGTACGCGGTATCTTTATGATCAGCTTTGCACATAAGCTGAAAAATCGAGGTGTAAAAATTTTACCGCATATTGTTGATACGCTGCTGTTAACAACGGCGCTGTTAATGTTATATACTTTGCAGTTATCGGTTGCTGAGAATAACTGGCTGATTGCAAAAATACTCGCCCTGTTGTTATATATTTTTTTAGGCATGCTGGCACTAAGGCCCGGCAGGCCAAAACCTGTTCGTATCATTGCCTGGCTATCAGGGATGGTCGTATTTATGTATATTGTATCTGTAGCGCTAACAAAATCGGTACTGGGATTTTTATAAGCAGTATGTCGGGTAGTTGATATTACTGAAACGAGTAGAAAGGATAGCCACAATTGAAAAGTCGCCGTAAAACCATCTCTGTAGGCTCGGTATCTGCATCCATGCGGCTGACGCTTTTCAATTGTGGCTATCCTTTCTTTCCAGCTTATTAGTATATCAGGTTCATATCTCATTTATGTCTCCAGTTTTGCTATTGGATGACAGTAGTATCATCCTGAATTCATCTCAGTTGAAGGCGCAATAGTCCGCTAAGTTATTGAAAATATTTAATATTTTATGAGCCTGTTACTCACCCGTTCGTTTTTGTGCATCCCTGCACGTCCACGCTCTTTCGCATCCCTGCAACCGCGATATTAGTGCATCCCTGCACGTCCACGCTCCTTTGCATCCCTGCAACCGCGATATTAGTGCATCCCTGCACGTCCACGCTCCTTTGCATCCCTGCAACCGCGATATTAGTGCATCCCTGCACGTCACACGCAAGCGAAGGACTGGGCCGTTTTTGCGTGTAAAGATAACACGCTTTATCGCGTGCCAAAGGCACACAACCGTGCAACGACTCACTTTTTGATTACGCTAATCATGCTCTCAGAGGTACACTTTAAGGTGTTTAACTGATGAATTTAGGATTATCAGTAAAATTTCAGTGTCGGCTATGCTCAGACTGTAATCACGGATCATGTTAATATTGCTAAGCAGGTCATCGGTGAAGATACCTGTCTGGATAGTACCTGAGGTTGTTACATCAACTTTATTTCTGTCGGTATATCAAAAATCTCATTACTAAAAATCTGCTGCAGATGTGATTCAGAGTGAGTGGGGCTTGCTGAGTCGTTGTATTTTCAGGTCACTGGATAGCGGGGCCTCTTTGCTTCTGGCTGTTTTTAATCTCTGGATCAATGAGCGTAAAATTTATCTCCTGTCGGATAACAGCAGGTCTTCAAAATATAACTGACCCTGAAGGCACAGATGACATGAGAAGTTTATTCAGCCTGTGGGCTTCTGGCTCAGAGTTATGGAGTATAGACCATAAATCCTGAATTAATCAGTTGATCGCGAAATAGTGTGCTAAGTGTTTGAAAATATTAAATATTTTCAGATGTTGCAAGTTACCCATTCGGTTTTGTGCAGGGATGCACTTATGTCGCGGATGCAGGAGTATAGGCGCGTGAACACACTATATTTTAAATTACATCTCTGAGAACACGCCTGGCTATATAAAAAAACGCGAGAAGGACCGGGTCGTTTTTGCGTGTAAAGATGACATGCTTTATAGCGTGGCAAAGGTACACAACCGTGCAACGACGCGTTTTTTTATTATGCCCCATATTTATGAACATGGTACTCTCAGAGGCACGTTTCAGGGTGTCCAACTGATTAATTCAGGATAATTATTGATATGCAGGTTGAAGCGAAGTGTTAACAGACTTCCCACATCTGCTTTCGACATAAGCCACTCATGTCACAGTAAGTACAGCTGCGGGTGTCACCCCAGGCGGGTAAGGCGGTGGATGATTTAATATCACTGATAACGGATTCAAGCCGTTGTATGATATCGGTTTTTAACTGGTTTAAGTCCTCTCCCTCTAAAATACCGGACTGTTTAACAGTGCCTTTGTCCAGCTTTAAATAGATAACATTGCAGACATCCTCCATTAGCGAGGCATAGCTTCCCAGTTGTATATTTTCTGCCATGTCTATATCCAGCTGTTTTGCGGGTGTGCCCGTTTTATAATCAATAATCGAATACTGGTTACTGTGCCGGTCTACTCTGTCGAGACGTCCGGTGAGTTTTGTGCCTGAATCAAGGGTTTGTTCTGCTGTTTGCTCCAGCTGGTCAATTTGCCACTCACCCTGTCGTTGTATTTGCCATTGAATATAGGCTTCTGCGGTCTCTAACCAACGGTTTAGCCACCCTCTGTGCTGAACTGAGTCTTCTATATGTGTCTCGAATACCTGTACAGACAATGCTTTCATGTGAGCCAGTGCCTGCTCTGCGTTTTCATGGCTGAGCACACCTTTAAAGGGCGCGGGCATCCCCCGGCATTGCTGATGAAAAGCATGTAAAATTAAATGAACCTTTTCACCGTATTCGCTTTTCATGAGTTCGAGGCTGATTTCTTCCAGTGCCCTGAGTTTGAGCACATCGGATGCAAAGAATTTGTAGGGGCAATCTATAAGGCGTTGATGGCGAGAAGCGGAAAATGCTGTTGGTGTCAGTTCTTTTGAAATGCAGGGAAATGCTCGGGAAACAGTTTCAATTTCCTTTAATAGTGTTTCCGAATGCTGCGTGATGGGGTCGATTTTTTTGAGTAAAAACTCCAGTTGCTCATCTTTTAATGTCTGTTTAAAGGCAAGCTGACTAAAATCCCTCAGGGAGCTAACCCAGGGAGAGGGCTGCATCCATTCGCCATTTTCTTCGCTCTGCCATGTAATTAATATGTCCCTCGATGAGAAGAGCATTTGCTGGAACTGATAGAAGCTATATGCTTTTTTCTCAGGCCAGTTTTTAAAGCCCAGTGCCTGGCGAACAGACTGGTTAAAAAAAGTGTGCTGGCTGGGAGTGCCGGGCAGGGATTGCAGGTTCGCGCCAGCAATGATCAGTGTGTCAAACTGACAGTACTGGGCCTGCTGAAGATTCATTATTTTCACGCCAGCGAGCTGATTATGGGGTTTGAACTGTTCGCGCTCCAGCGTATTACCTAGCCAGGCACGCAAGTCCTGCCAGTTTATTTCCGGGTTAATAACAGTGTGCGCAGCGGACAGTTGTTTCAGTTCCTGTTGCACCCTTACCCCGGCAGTATCACTGGATAGCTGTGGATAGATGCCAAGGGATATGATGCTGCGAATGAAGCTTTTAATCCATATATCCGAGGGCCTGCTCTGCGCATGATTAAATAACTGGACGAGCTCTATGGAGGCGTTTTCTATATGGGCTAGCAATTCGAGTAATTGCTCAGCAACTGACCTGCTGTTAATGCCGGGCTCTTTATCCAGACGTTCTCGACGGTTTTTTATGGCATTTTGATAGCGTTGTAAATCGCTGGCAATATTTTCGTGCAGAATAATGTCCTGCTCAAACCGGTATACCAGGTTCAGGTGCTCGGTGCGCTGAGATGCCTTGCAGAAAAAAGGCGATTTTAATAAATCAACCAGTGGCTGCCAGGCAAAATTTTGCTCAATACATTCAAACCAGCGCTCCAGTATTGAAGCGGCACTGGTGGTGGCAAGTGACCATCCAGCGGTATCCTGAATGCTGACCTGCGCACGCTCCAGCAAGGCGCGTAATCGGCGGGCCAGCTTACGGTTTTCTGTGACCACCGCGATGTTTGTTTTGCCAGCCAGTAAACTCATGCGTATTTTTAAATCAACGGCTCGTGTTTCCTGCTCGGCACTCAGCGCATCATAGAGTTTGATGTTGTGTAGAAAACAGGTCGGTAGACTTTTATTGTGACTATGGTTTTGAGCATAGCGGTGAGTGCGCTCAAAAAAAGTTCTATCCTGCGTGTAAATATCCTGCAAAAGCTGCAGGTTGCTGTTTTCTGATGTGTCCTGTGAAATATGCGTTACGTGGCTAAATTGTAATAACTGTTGACACCAGGCCTGCTCAAGAGGTGAGAGCTGATCCATGCCGACAATATAAAAATGTGCATTTTTAAAAATATCAGGTATCGCGGCATCCATTTTAATAGCATCAGGGGTTTTTTCAACGGCTTTGGTGTTATCAGGGAAGGCGCTTAAAAGGCGCTGTTTTAATGCGCCAGGTTCATCTTCTACCTGCATGGCATTCAGCTGTTGTTGCCATGCATGCCAGAGGGTTCGCACTACTTCTGCTTCATGGTTCAGGTGTTTTACCTCTTCATTAGCCTGATACGCCTGTTGCAGGTGCTCTATCCAGACCGGTGTAGCTTCATTGAGCCATTGATGCTGGCTGAGGCTGAGTTCATCAAATAACTCAAGCAAACTGTCACATACCAGCCAGTGATTTTCAGCTGAGAACAGCTCAGGGTGTTGTTTTAACTCACCCAGTAAGAGCAGTTGACGGGTTGACTGGGATATCTGTTTTTTAGTCGGCGTGCTGTTTTCTGTGCGAGTTAATGTGAGGCTATGCTGTTTTAGCCAGTCTCCCAGGCTGCCCACAAAAGCGCCCAGCAGTGCTCCATTATGCGCTGGGGGGGAGTTATCTGAAGGTGGTTTGCTCAGGCTACTGCGCATTTGTTGAATGGCCTGCGCATTGGGCAGAAATATATGCACTTTAGTTAAGTCGGGCAGGCGATTTTGCTGTTCCAGCAAAATGTGCTCAGCCAGCACATCGGTAAAGTTCTGGTCTGCCGGGATGGGTAGTTGAGTCATGCGTGCAGCAGGTGTAGTGGCCATGGCGGGACAATAGCATAGACTGGCGTGTGGCCCTAATATATCAGAGGGCATAATCAGTTTAAGAGGGGCGTTATACCCTCTCCAGACGCTACGTTACATTTTCTAACCAGGCCAGTGGTTATTATGTGTCAATCAGTTCGCTATTCGGTTATTTTTACCGCCAGTACATCGCAGGGCATGTCATGCAGCACCGCATTGGCGGTTGAGCCGAGTAGCAGCCTTATGCCGTGGCGACCATGAGAGCCCAGAACGACCAGGTCGCACTGATGTGCTTTAACAAACTGAGTGATTTCGTATTTTGGTGTGCCGGACAGGGTGTGTAGCACGGCATTTTCAAGTTGCTGTTTATCGCTGAACTGTTGCAGTGATTTCTTAGCCTGGCGGATCATCTCGCTCTCATCAATTACCCAGTTATTGACCATAATGGGCTCGTAAGCGGTGTCAATGGGGGGCAGGTACTCAACAACGTGCAGCAGGCTGAGGTGTGCATTATTGCGCGCTGTAATTTCGCGGGCGGTGTTTAGCACCTGTTCGGATGAGGGTGAGAAGTCAATGGCAACAAGAATATGGGTGTAATCGCTCATTATTATTCACCTCCTGAAAATTTATATTTCAAGTATAGGCCAGTTCAGTGCTTAAAATACAGGGAAAAAGCCGGTAATATAGTGTAAATTTGAGCTGTGACAATATGTTTCACAGGCGAACGGGCATTAATAACACTCGAAGACACGGCTGATGACAGCGCAATACAATATAAAAGGACAGTTTTAAGATGCAGTTATCCCAGATACATCCCAATGAGCAGTTGATACATGATTTCTACGCAGCATTTAACCAGATGGACTGGCAGGCCATGGGGCGCTGCTATACCCCGGAGGCACATTTCAGTGACCCGGTATTCTGTGATTTAAAAGGCGCTGATGTGACAGCGATGTGGCACATGTTATGTGAGCGAGCTGAGGATTTTGATCTGGATTTGCGGGATGTTAGCGCAGATGATGAGCGGGGCTCGGCCCGCTGGGATGCTTATTATACGTTTGCTCGAACCGGCAGGCGTGTACAGAACATGGTATTTGCTGAATTTCAGTTTATTGATGGTAAAATTAGCCGGCACTCAGACCATTTTAGCTTCTGGCGCTGGAGTTCTATGGCGCTGGGATCGTCTGGGCGGTGGTTTGGCTGGTCGGGTTTTCTAAAGAGAAAGGTTCAGCGCAGGGCCGCAGCAGGCTTATGTGTTTTTAAACGAAAAAACATGTAAAAAAACTACACTGCTCGGAATTTTGTTATATAATGCCGCGCCTTACGCGAGCGTGGCGAAATTGGTATACGCGCCAGATTTAGGTTCTGGTGTCGCAAGACGTGAGAGTTCGAGTCTCTCCGCTCGCACCATTTTTTTTAAATTACTCACTTTTTTGGCCTGAGGGGCTAAAAAGCAATGCTGAGGTTATTTTATTATGCAAGTTTCTGTTGAATCAGGCGAAGGTCTGGAACGTAAGTTAACGGTACAGGTTCCCGCCGAGACGATTGATAAGGAAGTGGAAAGCCGCCTGAATTCAATGCGCTCACGCGTAAAAATAGATGGCTTTCGCCCGGGCAAGGTACCCCTGAAGGTTGTTAAGCAGCAATATGGTGCCTCTGTATTACAGGAAGTGGCCGGTGAAGTGATGCAAAACTCACTTAGAGATGCGGTTATTCAGGAATCTTTAAACCTGGCAGGCGATCCAACAGTTGAACCTAAGCGCATAGAAGCTGGTCAGCCGCTGGAATTTACAGCAACATTTGAAGTGTACCCGGAAATTACGCTGGCAGACTGTGCGGCTCTGAAAGTTGAGCGTACTACCGCTGAAGTAACGGATGATGATGTTGAGGGCATGATTGAAACGCTGCTCAAACAGCGAATGACATATGATGAAGTGGATCGTGCTTCGCAGGACGGAGACCAGATGATTATTAACTTCAATGGTTCCATTGGGGGCGAGGCATTTGAAGGTGGGCAGGCCGATTCAGTACCGGTTGTTATTGGTTCTAATAGCATGATTCCAGGTTTTGAGGATCAGCTGGTGGGTAAGTCGGCAAACGATGAATTTCAGTTTGAAGTGACGTTTCCGCAAGACTACCATACAGAAAACCTGAAGGGTAAGCTGGCCATATTCGAAACAAAAGTGATTACAGTGAATGAGCCTGTCGCGGCTGAAGTTAATGAAGAATTTGCTAAATCCTTCGGTGTAGAAGACGGTTCTGTTGAGACCTTACGCAGTGATATTCGGCAGAATATGGAGCGTGAGCTGCGCAACAAGTTGCAGGACACGCTAAAGAAAGATGTGATGGACAAGCTGCTGGATGCAAACGAAGTTTTAGTGCCCACGGCATTAATTGAGCGCGAATGTGAGAACCTGCAAAAGCAGATGACTGATGCAGGTCAGTTACAGGGCGGGATGTCATTGCCAAAAGAACTCTTTGAAGGTGAAGCAAAACGTCGAGTCGGTCTGGGCCTGGTGATGAGTGAAGTGATAAAATCAGCTGGCCTGAAGCCAGATGCTGAGCAGGTAGAAGCAAAAATTCAGGATATTGCTCAAACCTATGAAGATCCACAGGAAGTTATTAACCATTACAGCAATAACCCACAGTTAAAGCAGGGAATTGAAGGGCTGGTTATGGAAGAAATGGTGGTTGAGTGGATTGTTGAGCAGGCTACTGTTTCAGAAGTACCTGGCAATTTTCAGGCACTTATGAACCCTGAATCAGGAAAGTAAAAGGCACCCCGATTCTTTCAGGTTCAATGTCTGTTACTCAATGAGCTACCTGTAGAAGTCTGGACAGCTTATAAAAAAGCAGGCTTTAAGCCTGCTTTTTTTTGTTTGCCTACTTGTAATAATTCGTTTAGATCATACAATCAATGCAGATTAGCTATTATTGAAAATGGTAGAGCAATTTTATTAGAGTCGATACTCTTGGAGAATTAGTGAATGATAATAACACCAGAAACTAACATGGGCGCACAGGAGCTGCAAAATCAGCTGGTCCCAATGGTTGTAGAACAAACTGCACGTGGAGAGAGATCATATGATATATATTCTCGACTGCTAAAAGAGCGGGTTATCTTCATTGTGGGCCAGATTGAAGATCATATGGCTAATTTAATTGTTGCACAGCTATTATTTCTTGAGTCGGAAAACCCGGATAAAGACATTTCGGTGTACATTAACTCACCTGGCGGTGTAGTTACGGCGGGTATGGCAATTTATGACACCATGCAGTTTATCAAGCCTGATATATCAACCTTATGCATTGGTCAGGCGGCCAGTATGGGGGCTTTATTGCTCGCTGGGGGCGCGTCAGGCAAGCGTTACTGTCTGCCACACTCAAGAGTGATGATTCACCAGCCACTGGGCGGCTTTCAGGGGCAGGCAACCGATATTGATATTCATGCGCGGGAAATACTCTCAATGCGTGATCGGTTGAATAAAATCCTTTCTGCACACACGGGACAGCCTCTGTCTACAATAGAAAACGATACCGAACGTGATAACTTTATGAGCGCTAATGAAGCGGCTGAGTATGGTATGATTGATGAGGTGCTTAATGAGAGAAGCCTTTCATCGACAGAATAATTTACCCTGTAGCATTGAAATTGCTCCGTTAGGCACAAGTTAACTTATGTCTTCAGGAAAAAAGCCGCTGCCAGCGGTTTTTTTGTAAAAAATGGGCTATCTTCAAGGTAAGATCTGGCTCATTTACCTGAGAACTTCAAAGAAATGCATAAAATATGACAAAGCGCATTTTCAGGTGTTGAATGTCACCCGGTATCGCTTTTGTGGAGACAAAAAACGTGCCAGTGAAGGTTCGGAATGCCTGTTTTTTTTTGTTTTTTTCTGCGTATGTGCTGTAACTATATGATTATTATTATAATTTTTGCTGGAAGCAGAGATCAACTTATCCCCCCCGGGTCAGGATAAATTAAAGGTGAATGTCTGAAAATTGAAGGAAAGTGGTTGATAAGTAATCATTTTCACGGTTTTTTTAAGGTTTGAAGGTGTGTTTTTTGTAAAACCTTTTAAATTATACCCTTGCAAGTCCTGCCTGAAATTGGCATGGTATACAAACAAGAATAAATTCAGCTTCAGGCTGTCATGAGGAACCGTCATGAGTGACGACAAAAGTAATGATGAAGATTCGGGCAAACTGCTGTATTGCTCATTTTGTGGTAAAAGTCAGCATGAGGTGAAAAAACTGATTGCTGGGCCTTCGGTGTTTATATGCGATGAATGTGTTGAGCTTTGCAATGATATTATTAGTGAAGAGCTACAGGAGCAGGCGGCCTCATCTGTGCATAAGCTACCCAGACCCAGAGAAATCAAGGAAATTCTCGATGATTACGTAATTGGTCAGAAACAGGCCAAGAAGGTACTTTCCGTTGCGGTGTATAACCACTATAAGCGCCTGGAAGTGAAGCACAAAAAAGATGATGTTGAGCTTTCCAAAAGTAATATTATGCTCATTGGCCCCACCGGCTCAGGTAAAACCCTGTTAGCACAGACGCTGGCTCGCCTGTTAAACGTACCGTTTACCATTGCTGATGCCACCACATTGACTGAAGCGGGCTATGTGGGTGAAGATGTTGAAAACATTATTCAGAAGCTGTTGCAGAAGTGTGATTATGATGTGGAGAAGGCCCAGACGGGCATAGTGTACATCGATGAAATTGATAAAATTTCCCGCAAATCCGATAACCCTTCTATTACCCGTGATGTGTCGGGTGAGGGCGTTCAGCAGGCCCTGTTGAAGCTCATTGAAGGTACGGTAGCATCAGTGCCGCCGCAGGGCGGGCGCAAGCATCCGCAACAGGAATTCCTGCAGGTTGATACCTCGAATATTTTATTTATCTGTGGCGGTGCATTTGCAGGGCTTGATCAGGTGATTCGTGACCGTTCAGAGAAAAGTGGTATTGGCTTTGGCGCAGAGGTTCGCAGCAAGGAGAATGCTAAATCGACAGGTGAAATACTCAAGGACATGGAATCAGATGATTTGATTCGTTATGGCCTTATTCCTGAGTTTGTGGGACGCTTACCGGTTGTTGCGACGCTTGAAGAGCTGGATGAAGATGCGCTGGTAACGATTCTGACAGAACCCAAAAATGCGCTTACCAAACAGTACAGAAAAATGTTTGAAATGGAAGACTGTGAGCTGGAATTCCGTGATGATGCACTAACTGCGGTCGCAATAAAAGCGATGGAGCGCAAAACAGGGGCCCGTGGACTGCGTACTATTCTGGAAAATATACTGCTGGAAACCATGTATGAATTGCCCTCACTTGATAATGTGACCAAAGTTGTGCTGGATCAGAGTGTTATTAATGGCGAAGCCAAGCCCTTTATGGTGTTTGAAAACAATGAACCTCCAAAATCAGCTGGCAGTGCTGAGTAACACGTTTTCTGTCGGCCGGTGATGCAGGGGGGCGCTGCAAAATAACGGTTCACTGGGATGTGGAATCAGAACTGCATCAATAAATTTACTGGCGGGCCGCCAATCATAAAATTTATTTATCCGTTAACCTTGAAGCTTCACATAGCGCCCCAATGTGAGTTCAAAGACTTAAAAATGGTGGCTCTGGATGCCACCTATTACTCGAGGTAATGACTGTGTCAGATATCGAAAATGAAACTGAATCCGTAGCAGACGCTTATAGTGGCAAGACTCCCGTGTTGCCGTTGCGTGATGTCGTCGTTTATCCTCACATGGTTATTCCGCTCTTTGTTGGGCGTGAGAAATCAATACAGGCGCTGGATGCCGCCATGTCAAAAGACAAGCAGATATTGCTGGTTGCGCAGAAGAGTGCAGAAATTGATGACCCTTCGATGAAGGATATTCATGGTATCGGTACGCTTTCGACGATTCTTCAGCTACTTAAGCTACCCGATGGCACCATTAAAGTGCTGGTAGAAGGTGCAACCCGCGCCAGTGTTGACAAAGTATATGAGGATGAGACGTTTTTTACCGCAGATTATACCCTGCTGGAAGATGAGACTGGTGACAGGGAGAGAGAGCTTGAAGTGTTGTCACGCTCGATTCTGGGTGTATTTGACCAGTATGTAAAACTGAATAAAAAAGTACCGCCTGAAATACTAACTTCTCTTAGCGGTATTGATGATCCAGCGCGTCTGTCTGATACGATTGCGGCGCACATGTCATTAAAAGTTGAAGAAAAACAGAAGATACTGGCGATT
>UOFG01000164.1_pt1 | contig 28221 bp, 31 predicted proteins | sample 1988411 | NCBI WGS metagenome assembly UOFG01 (sample SAMEA4712194, study PRJEB27164) | hydrothermal vent metagenome | biome: marine basaltic hydrothermal vent biome; feature: marine hydrothermal vent; material: mineral | place: Pacific Ocean | collected 2011-06-14/2011-07-23 | depth 1689 m
ACTTACGCCTGTGTCTGTATCCAGGCCACAAAGAAAACTTCGGCGCACACAACGTGAATAACAGTGATAACAGGGTGTGGCTTCGAGTGAAACCTGTGCATAACGGGGTTTTGGCATCATCTGCTCCCTGATTGTGGTTAATTCCTTCTATTGGTTAGCAATTTACGCCTGTGGTGGTATGATGTCAATAGTTGTTGTGGGTGTCTGGGTAAGTTCATCGTCTCCAGTAAATACGCTTTATGAGACCCGGCTCACATATTAAAACGGCATTAATCTGTCGCGTTCACCTGGGCTCGAATTTACCCGCGATATACAGGCCATTTCTTATTTGTCCATTGAACGGGTTACAACACTCATTTCAACATTCAGTGCGTGGCTTTCCCCCGGGTTTAAACGTATTGTATTTTCCGCTGCATTGGCCGATTCTACACACAACATTTGTAGATAACCCGCCTCTCCCAGATCACCCATTTTATCTGCAACTTCCTTCCACGGATTCCAGACAACGGTGCTTCGACTCCCCTGCTTTTTAATGCTGATTTCTCTGTTTTTATTTTCTATTACTATATCTTCTTCGGTATTAAGATAGACCCTGTCAACTTCTTCACTTATTTCAATTAAACCCTGCTGTTGTTTGCGTTTAAAATCATCTGGTTTATCCAGATAGCTTATACCGTCCAGTCCATGCACTTTGCTCTGTGCTACATTATCCACTTTAAAATAAGTGTGTAGCGCTTCGCTAACAGTTATTTTTTTATGACTATTATTCGTAGTAGTCAGCGCAAGTTTTAGTGTTTTCCCAATGGTTACGACATATTCAAGCAGGGTGCTATATGGCCACATTTTCTGAATATTTTTACTTAGGTTTTCTGTATTTAAACTAAATGTAATTTCTGTTTCATCCTCTGCTAGCTGGCGAGCATTAACTAACTGCCAGCCTGTGGTGCGTGCAAAACCATGTGCTGGATAGTCTGCGCTAGTTTTATGGGCACCAAACCAGGGCCAGCAAATGGGGATGCCACCACGCACAGATTTGCCGGGTTCAAATCGAGCATCATCAGACAACCAGATGACCTCCTGCTCACCCTGTGGAATCCAGCTCAATAAATGAGCCCCCTGAAAACTTAGCTTTGCTGCGGCCTGATTATTTTTTATTTCAATAACAGATATACCGCCTTTACCTTCTTTTATCTGAAGATAGCCCGTTTTATTTTTAAAGGAAAATTTTTCATTTAATTTTTGCAGGTTCATTTTGCTTTATTTTTTACGATCATTTTTTCTCGCCTATCGCAATCAGTACTTCGGTATTAAACCACACCCCATCCTCACCAATCAGTTTGTTAACCTCTGCCAGATGAATTTCCTTAAACTGTTTCTGCTCTTCTTCTGATAGCTGATTCAAATATCCCCGCCAGCCTGCATTCCACACAACATCCCACCACATTTGCGCATCGGTCATTGTGTAGCCCAGTGGTTCATAGTGGATGCTGGTTACTTTCAGATCAGCCACCGCAAACTGTGCCTCCATTAGCTCGCCCGTTGAAAGCGCCATCCATGAAAGCGGCGGAATTTCACGGCCAAATGATTCATAACAGTTCATAAATAACTGCACCATCGGCGAGAATGCATTTTCCTGAAAACTGCTGATAGCAATTTTCCCACCAGGCTTCACTTTGCTGGCAATATTTTTTAACCCCTGCGTCATGTCTTCGAGAAAAAACAGACCAAAGCTACTGGCGGCTACATCAAAGCTGTTATCTGAGAACTGCAGAGCGTCCAGATCCATCTGCATAAATTCGGTGTTTTCAAGCTGCATAGCTGCCGCCTTGTTTTTTGCCTGCTCCAGCATACCACTGGACAGGTCAATGCCCGTTACTTTGCCCTGTGTTAATTGCTCCGCCGCCGCCAGCGCCACCACGCCCGTTCCGGTGCAAACATCAAGCAAATTCTGCTGGGGTTCAAGATTGAGGTGAGCGACCAGGCGTTTTGCTGTTTCTGGCATAAAAGATAATGCAGGGTGGTCATAACCCTGCGCAACAGTATCAAACCCCTGTTGTATGAATTTTTTTCTATCGGAGTCGGCCATTATATTTCCTCTGGTCTGTTTCTTGTTGCGTCGTTCTCGCAGTCTATTCCAGCTTTAACTCACCTACAAGCCCTCTGCACCATTTTCACATCATATTTCTACCGAAAATGAAACCTGACACACTCTCACTGGCTTTTTCTACTGCATTTTTCACGTTATACTACAGGCTCATGTAGCCACTGTCTTTTCTGGTTGCTATTTTCTGCTGTGCTGAGTCGTTACCTTTCTGCTTACCAAACGGTTTAAATATGAATTTCTACCAGCAATTAGTCCTCTCTGATCGACAGAACATCTGGCATCCCTACTCTGCCATTGCAGGCGATCAGAGCCGTGACCTCCCCGTATTTCCCGTGATATCCGCCGAGGGGGTACGCCTTAAGCTGGCCGATAACCGCGAGCTTATTGACGGCATGTCCTCCTGGTGGTCTGCCATTCATGGTTATAACCACCCTCAGCTAAACCAGGCCATTAAAGACCAGCTGGAGAACATGAGCCACGTGATGTTCGGCGGCCTCACCCATCCGCCCGCTGTTTGCCTGGCAGAAACACTGATAAAAATAACCCCGGATACATTAACATCGGTTTTCTTTAGCGATTCGGGCTCCGTTTCAGTTGAGGTGGCAATGAAAATGGCTATTCAGTACTGGCATGATAAGCAGCGCCCTGAAAAGCAGAAATTTCTCACCGTGCGCAGTGGTTATCATGGTGATACGTTTGCTGCAATGTCGGTAAGTGATCCAGTAACGGGCATGCACAGCCTGTTCAATAGTGCACTCACACAACAGGTATTTATTGATGCGCCCTGCAGCGCACTGAATGAAGCATGCAATAAAACAGATTTGAAAAATCTGGCGCTGGCGCTGGAAAAAAATCATTCACAGCTCGCAGCCTTTATTATCGAACCGGTTGTCCAGGGTACCGGCGGCATGCGCTTTTATTCTGCCGATTTTCTAAACCAGGCACGCGCATTGTGCGACCAGTTTAATGTGTTGCTAATTTTTGATGAAATTGCTACCGGTTTTGGCCGCACAGGAAAGCTCTTTGCCTGTGAATACACCGATATACAGCCGGACATTATGTGCATTGGCAAAGCGCTAACCGGCGGATATTTAAGCCTTGCCGCTACGCTGGTTAATAAGGAAATAGCACAGATCATTTCAAATGGCACGCCCGGGGTTTTTATGCATGGGCCGACCTTTATGGCCAATCCACTGGCCTGTGCCGTGGCCAATGCAAGCATTGAGCTGTTGCTGAGCTCAGACTGGCAGGCCAGAGTAAAGTCCATTGAAAGCTGGCTTGGAGATTCCCTGCAAAAATGCGCCGCACTGGATGCTGTAGCGGATGTCCGGGTTTTTGGCGCGATCGGCGTTGTTGAGTGCAAAGCAGCTCCTGATATGACCACCATACAACAGGCTTTTGTCGATCAGGGCGTGTGGATTCGCCCCTTCGGCAAGCTGATTTACCTGATGCCACCTTTTATTATTAATAAAGCCGATACGGAAACACTGTGCGATGCAGTTTACAGCACCCTTGGAACCACAGACATCAATATTTAATGAATAAAATCAATAACTTAAAAAAATCATGGAAATATTAATTTTTTTTGTAAGGTTCCGGGTATTTTCCCGACTCCATCACCATAGAAGTATTTGTGTGAGTAGCAAAGTGTTTACAAAGCCAGCTCTGACCATTGCTTTGGCCATTGGCTCTGTGGTGAATGAATTTAAAATGGCTCTAAGTAAATATGCTCAAATTTTGTACACTATCGCAAAATTCACTGTCAGGCCTTTTAAATTTTACAGATACACGTTATCTTGCCTGCTCTGCCTACCCAATGCTCTCTAAAATGAATAAAACGCATGATTTTGAACAAATTGCAGATTTACGCAGCGATTTGCTACGTTTTGCCAGGTTACAGCTGAATGATACAACACAGGCAGAAGATGCGGTGCATGAAGCTATTGATGCCGCGCTCGCATCTAACACATTCAGCGGCAAGGGCAGCCTGAAAAGCTGGGTATTTGCAATTTTACGCAATAAAATTATAGATTTAATACGCGAACAACATAAAACCGCTTCAGTAAGCTATATAGAAGAAGCACCTGAAAATTCGGATACTTTATTTGATAACAGGGGATACTGGAAGAAAACTCACCAGCCTGCAAACTGGCAGCGCCCCGAAAACACTCTGGCAAACCAGCAGTTTTTAAACATATTTGAACAATGCATTAAACATTTACCGGCAAATACAGCGAAGGTTTTTATGATGAGAGAACACCTTGGAATGAGCATTCATGAAATATGTGAAGCGCTTGAATTAAGCGAAAGCAACTGCTGGGTTATTATGCACCGCGCACGCGCGCAGCTTCGCGCCTGCCTGGAAGGGAATCTTATTGAGAAAAACGCACTGAATATGGAATCATAAAAATGCTAAACTGTAAACATGCAACCGCATTAATGTCTCGTGCGCAGGATCAGGAGCTTTCCTGGCATAAAAACCTGCAATTGAAACTGCATATTTTAATGTGCAGCGGCTGTTCAAATTACCGTAAGCAACTTGATATTATAAAAAAGGCCATGCAGCAATATAGCCGCCGTTGATACATGGCAACATTAACTGATAATGAGATAACCACACGTGACTGATTATTTACTCAACATTTCAGTACAGCCCGCATGGCTTTTTATTGCCATTATACTGATATCCTATTTACTTGAAGACCTCGCGATTATAAGCGCAGCACTACTGGCTGCAGACCAGCTAATTTCGGCGCAACTGGCAGCCAGTGCAATTATGCTGGGCATTATAAGCGGCGATGCAGGGCTTTATGCAATGGGCTACTTTGCAAGGTACAGCCGCTGGCTAGCACAGAAAACAAACCCACAAAGCAGAGATAGCCGATACTACAGGCTGGTAAACGGCAATTTACAGAAAAACATTTTGCTGGTCCGGTTTGTTCCCGGGCTTCGCTTTATTTTCTACACCTCCTGCGGTTTATTTAAAGTAAATTTTATGCGTTTTTTTCTTGGCATCTTTATATCCACCTCGCTCTGGGTTTTATTTGTATTTAGCACTATTTATCTTGCTGGCACCAGCGCATGGGCAGAGAACAACACACTAAAATGGCTAATGGTTCCCCTGGCCATGCTCATGCTTTATGTATCAAACCGCCACGCTATGCGAAATTTAAAATAGATTTGAGTACCATATGACATATCACTTACTTACAAAGCCTGAATCTACAATACACCAGGGCATGCCAGAATTAAAATGGCAAGATAACAAAACAACTTCGCTGTTTGAGTTCTGGCCTATTCAGCTAATTTATTTTCCCGTAGTATTACAATGGCTCTATCTATCGCTACGCCATCGCAGCCTGTCTTTACCATTAATTGCCAATACCTCTATCCCTCTGGCAGGCATGGTGGGTGAATCCAAATCCTCTATTTTAAACATTGCCGGCACACATGCATCCTCATTAATTGCGCCTTTTATCTGCCTGAACAATGACACCTCAAAAAATCTGAGTGCACGGATGGCCTGTGCTCTACAGAAACTGACACAAGCAGGCATAACCTTCCCCCTGGTTGCCAAGCCAGACATTGGCTGCCGAGGTGCGGGGGTAAAAATAATTCATAACTGCGCGGCACTAGAGGCTTATTTAAGAAACTTTCCTGAAAAAGCAGACCTGCTACTGCAAAAAAAAATAAACTATGAAGCGGAAGCCGGCATATTTTATGTCCGCCACCCAGGGCAGACCAGAGGCACTATTTCCTCTATCACCCTGAAGTACTCACCCTACGTTATTGGTGATGGCAACCATTCTCTACGCCAGTTAATTGAAGCCGATCCACGTGCGCGTAAAATATCTGCCATCTACCTCTCTCGCCACCAGAGCATGCTGGACACCATCATACCGAACAAAACCGCCTTTCGACTGAGCTTTGCAGGCAGCCATAGCAAAGGCAGTATTTTTCGTAATGGCAACCAGTTTATTAGCACCGACTTAACCCGGGCATTTGATAAAATAGCGGATGATATAGACGGATTTTATTATGGTCGCTTTGATATCCGATTTGAAAACACCAACCAGTTAATGCTTGGAGAATCTTTTAGCATACTTGAAATTAACGGTGCCAGCGCAGAAGCAGCGCATATCTGGGATAGAAACACATCGCTCAGAGATGTTTATAAAACACTTTTTCATCAATATAAAACATTGTTCCACATTGGCCACCTTAATCGTAAAAACGGCCACCGCCCTCCCTCTATCTGGCAATTGCTTAAAGCATGGCGAAAAGAGTCCCGCCTGGTTAGGCAGTATCCTGAAACAGACTAAAGCAGATAAAACTATATGCAATTAAATACAGCCCCCTTTCAGCTACCCATGCCGTCCAGATACCGCTGGTTAGCCAGTGCAGGAGAGCGTTTACTTGGCCTGAATCAACTCGACTCCTACTACCAGCAGCGCCAGAAAAACATGAACAGCCGTGATTTTTTACGCTACACACTGAACAGGCTGGGTGTCGATTACACTATTTCCAGCGGCAGCTATGACTCTATCCCCCGGCAGGGCCCCTGTGTTATTGTGGCAAACCACCCGTTTGGCGCTATCGAGGGTGTGATGCTTGCCGAACTGTTACTAAAACACCGCAGCGATGTAAAAGTGCTGGCCAATGAGTTTTTGCACCGAATAAATGAAATAGCTGAACTATTTATTGGTGTAGATGTATTTGAGAACGCTTCATCCACTCAAAAAAATGCACGAGGCATTAAGCAGGCGGTTAAACACCTGAAAAACGATGGCTTATTACTGGTTTTTCCTGCAGGTGAAGTTTCTTCACTGCAGTTAAAAAATCGTAAAATAACCGATCGAAAATGGAATCGAATTATTGCCATGATGATTCGTAAAACCGGTGCCAGCACAACACCAGTTTACATTGAGGGAAATAACAGCAAGTTATTTCACCTTGCCGGATTACTGCACCCCCGCATGCGAACACTGATGCTGGTGCGCGAAATGCTAAATAAACGTAAACAGAAAATCAAATTACACATCGGACAGAACATTGCATTTACCGAGCTTAAAAGCCTCTCCTGTGATGAAGCTATAACCAACTACCTTCGCATGAACACTTATCTGCTCGCCAGCCAGGTGCAAAATTTATACGCGATCAAAAAATCACCTCCACATGAAATGAAAAGTATTGTCGCGCCCATTGACAGGCACCTGTTGCAGCTCGATGTGGATAATTTATCTCCTCAGTACCTTTTAATTGATAAAGGCGATATGACTGTTTATTGTGCAGGTGCAGAAAAGCTACCGAATATACTGAATGAAATTGGCCGCCTGCGCGAACTCACCTTTCGCCAGGTTGGCGAAGGCACCGGCAAAGAGAGTGATCTGGATAATTATGATCGCAACTATCTGCATATATTTATCTGGAATCGAGAAAAACAGGAAATTGCTGGCGCATACCGTCTGGGCCTGGTAGACCAGCTAATTAAAAAACAGGGCATTAACGGGTTGTATAGCCGCAGTCTGTTTCAGTATGACCAGTCTTTTTTAAGCAGCCTGGGTAGCTGCATTGAAATGGGCCGCTCATTTATTCACCCCGATTACCAGCGCAGCCTGAATACACTGCTCCTGCTCTGGAAAGGCATTGCCACATACGCATCTAACAACCCCCAGTACACTACTTTATTTGGCCCCGTGAGTATTAGCAGTGATTATTCAGAATTATCACGTAGTTTAATGGCCAGTTTTCTACAATTACACCACTACGATAATAAACGGGCTGAAATGCTGCATGCTAAAAACCCGTATATATCCATTAAAGATACATTCTGGTCTAATAGCATGTTATCAGAAGTCAATAGCAACCAGCTTATTTCAAAGTTAATTTATCGGATGGAAGGCGACAAGGGCCTGCCAGTTTTACTTAGACAATACCTGGGACTTAATGGTAAACTTGTATGCTTTAATGTAGACAAAGACTTCAATGATGCCCTTGATGGAATGATTATTGTCGATTTGCTAAAGGTACCTGAAAAAATGTTATCAAAATACATGGGGAAGGAGCAGGCGGAAATCTTTAAGATCCGCACTTACACTGCATCTGAAAATCAAACATAATAAAATAGAGGAATTATGCATAAAATTATTAATGGCTGTATAGAAATACTAGAACAAAGCGAGGCATTTCTGCTCTCTTCAACGCCAGACAGTTACCTGGCCATCACAAAACCTTATTTTATAAGCTCCTGCGGTGAGCATATGCGCCATGTTCTGGATCATTTTAACGCAATTTTATCTGATTATCACTCCGGCGTTATTAATTATGACAGACGCCAGCGTGGCAGCGATATCGAAAAAAACATACATCGTGGGCAACAGGAAATAACTCGGATAAAAACCTGGCTACTCTCTCTTGATGATGAAACTCTTGATAAAGCATTAACCGTTCAGACAGAAGTTTCAGTTTCAGCACAGAATATCATCCATACCCATTCATGTCTGGGTCGAGAACTGGTTTTTGCCTCAGCCCATGCAATACATCACTTTTCCATGATGTCTATTGCCATGCAAATGCAGGATTTACAGGCCGATAGCAGTTTTGGCATCGCCCCTGCAACACAAACTCACCTTAGAAGCGAACAATGTGCACCTTAAGCTGGCTATTAAACGATGATGGGTATGAAGTGTTTTTTAACCGTGATGAGCAACATACCCGAGCGCAGGCCATAGCCCCTTCGCTACACACGAATATCAATGTCATTATGCCGATTGATCCTCAGGGCCTGGGCAGCTGGATTGGCAGTAATTTGCAGGGCAACACACTTTGCCTGCTAAATAACTATCAGAAACAGCAGGCTATGAATTCTCAGAGAAACTATATCAGCCGAGGCCAGCTTATACCTGAATTATTGCAACTATCTGATTTATCTAATATTGAATACTCGCTTAATGCACTGGATTTAAATAATTTTCTCGCCTTTTTTCTATGCGTTTTCCCGGAAGATTTAACTTCCACACATAATACACCGGCCATTTATCAGTGGGATGGAAACAAACTAACTCAGGAACACGTTAAACAACCCGTCATTTCATCATCAGTAGAGGCCGCTGATGTTATAAAAATGCGCACAGCGGTATTTTATGACATAATAAAAGCATCAGACAGCTGCCAGAGCCATTTAAAATACCACTCGTCTCATGTTCCTGAGAAGGGTTATCAGTCTGTCTGTATGCACCGCAAAGATGCTCAGACACAAAGCCTTACCCATATTTCAGTGAACCATGAAATACGCTTTCGCTATCTTGATGGAGCACCCTGCGAGAACCACGACTGGGTAGATATTACTTACCCTAAAAAGAAATCACTGAATGCGAAAAAAATGGAGGCTTCTGGATGCGTTTAACCTGAAAAAACCAGTTAAACACCCAGAAGTATGCCTTCAGGTGATCCGCTGGCGTAGCCAAAAAAAGGTGGATGGCCCATCACGTTTTTTTGGCCCATGCCGACAGAGTGGAGAGGGGTGCGGATGCCAGCCTACAGGGATGTATTCGCGGCAACTTCTGAATAAATAGCGAATATCCCTTCCAGTCGACCTGTTAGCAGCTTAAAAACAACCATTCGCTTCACAAATCACATTAAAAACGCTGTACCCCGTATCAGAATTTTTTGCATTATACATGGCAACATCCGCACACTTGAGCAGTGATGCATTATCTTTTCCGTTTTCCGGAAATGTGGAAATCCCCAGACTAACCCCTATGCTTAGCTCACGGTTTAATATATTCAATGTACAATTCATTGCCTGCAAAATTTTTCTCGCTACAGATTCAGCGTCACTGCTGTTCTTACCGGGTAGAACCAGAACAAACTCATCCCCGCCTAACCTGCCGATGGTGTCTTCACCCGTTAGTGTTTTCTGGATAATCATGGCTACCTGCTTTAGTGTTTCATCCCCGGCATCATGACCTATTGTATCGTTTATAGCTTTAAATTTATCCAGATCCATCATGATAACCGACAGTGGTTTTTTCTCTCTTATGGCATTTTTTATCCCGAGCTCTAATCTATTCAATATAAGCGAGCGATTGGCCAGCCCGGTTAATGAATCAAAGAGGGCTATTTTTTCAAGTTCTCTGTTCATTTTCTGTAATTCACCGGTTCTTTTCTCAATGCGTTTTTCAAGACCCTTATTTAATATGCTGAGTTCCTGCTGGTAGTTTTCAGCCTGCTTTCTTGCATGATTTAGATTTTCAAATAACTGGGCATTTTCAATGGCAATAGCCGATTTATACGCGAACAGAACCAGTATATCGAGGTCTCTTTTATCAAACTCTCCACCACCGATTTTATTAATTCCTGACAACCCCCCCAGAAAATGATTTTTCCCTTCAAGCGGTACCATAATGATTGAGCCCGCTTCTTTTTCCCAGCGGTTTCTCTCATTTTCCTCCAGCTCCTCCAGCACACCTTTCCACCAGGGGCGCTTGTTTTTCCATACCCATCCACAAACACCATAATCCAGCGGCAGGCTTTCACCCACTATTTCTTCGGCATTTACGCCACAACCTGCCTGGTAGGTGTACGTTTCACAGTTCTGGTCCAGTACCGGTATCAGGAGGGTTTCTGACTGAATCAGTTTCTGCGCGTGATGCGCGGTGAGATCCATTATTTTCTGCAGACTCAACTCGCTATTAACGGCCTGCGCAATTTCAAGCATCATTGCACTTTCTATTTCACGATCAAGAAGGGACTTTTCAAGGGCTTTTATTTTGTTTTCCAGCGCCTGAATACGATCCTGTGGTGATATATCGTCAGGATTTACATGCATAGGCCCATACTCACTAAGTTCATCTTAACTGAGTATAGAACACCTGTAATGCAATACCCGTACAAAACGTGTGTATTTCGAACTAATATAGCTGGAAACTGAAGAGTATTATTTATTCACAGCTACTTACTAATGAATCGGTAAGATAAGGATATCCATCATTCAAAATCGCCAGCCGCATGATTTATTCCTGAAGAAACAGTGCAATGGGAATGTTTCTTGCTGCCAGTACTGCTGCGATTTCAACAAACGCTTTCCGTGCCTGACTGTTTCTGGATAAAGTAAGTATGCCCTGATGTAGCGATGTGTCGACGAACTCAATAAGAGTATCTGTTGTTTTACGATACCAGTAGCCACTCGAATTTTGTACCTTTAGCATATTAGCAATCCATCACAGCATAGTGGTACTCCAAACTCAGTAATAAGAAAGCAACAGAAACTAGTAGTGCGCTTTTCATTTCTCAGGAGCAGTTTTCTACCATTTTATTGGGCGTTAGCGCCGTAAAGCCCTGGAGCGGCTGGTGATGAACACTTTTTTCATATTGCTATACGAACCAGGGAGTTGCGCAAACTTTCGTGACTCAGCTGATTTTTCCAGGTTTACTCCACCGTAACCGATTTAGCCAGGTTCCTCGGCTGGTCGACATCGGTACCCTTGCGCACGGCAACATAGTATGAGAATAGCTGCAATGGGATAGCATATAGAATCGGGGCCACTTCAGACTCAATTTCCGGCACGGTTATCACATGACAGTTATCACCCAGATCTCTCATATCCAGCCGCTCATCAGCGAACAGGTAAACCTCTCCATTGCGCGCCAGCACTTCCTGTAGATTAGACTTTAATTTGTCTTCAAGACCATCTTTGGGGGCTACTGCAATAATTGGCATTTGCGGATCAACCAGTGCCAGCGGGCCATGTTTAAGCTCGCCAGCAGCATAGGCTTCGGCGTGAATATAGGAGATCTCTTTTAGTTTAAGCGCGCCTTCCATGGCAATGGGGTATTGCACACCCCGGCCCAGGAATATCGCATTAAGGGTGTCTTTGAAGTTATCAGACCAGGCTTCAATCTGATTATCTGCGAGAATTTTCTCTATAATAGCCGGGAGGCTTTTAAGGTCGTCCAACAGGCGTTTTTCCAACGCTTCATCCAGCCCGCTTCTTCGCCCCAGTGCCAGTGTCAGTAACATCAGGCCGATCAGCTGCGTAGTGAATGCTTTTGTGGAGGCAACGCCAATTTCAGGGCCCGCGCGGGTCATCAGCACCAGTTTTGATTCTCGCACCAGTGAACTTTCTGCCACATTACAGACGCTGAGCGTGAGCTGTGTTTTTTCTTTTAAATTACGTAATGCTGCCAGTGTGTCGGCGGTTTCCCCCGACTGTGAAATCGTAACAACCAGCGTATCATCTGTGATAACAGGGTGGCGATATCGAAATTCAGAGGCAACTTCTACATTACAGGGGATGCCTGCGAGCGACTCCAGCCAGTACCGGGCAACCATGCCCGCATGAAACGAGGTGCCACAGGCAATAATCTGCACACGCTTTACCTGGTTAAAAACAGCTTCTGCATCTGCGCCAAATGCACCATCCAGTACTTTGTTATCATAGATGCGACCTTCCATTGCATCCGCCAGCACAATGGGCTGCTCATAAATTTCTTTCATCATGTAATGGCGGAACTCACCACGGCTTACGGCATCAACACTGAGTTCTGAAGTGCGTATTTCACGCTCTACCGGCCTGTCATTTTTATCGTAAATGATAAGGCTGTCTTTTTTGATATCGGCAATATCACCTTCTTCAAGGAACATAAATCGCTGAGTGACTGGCAGCAAAGCAGCGACATCTGAGGCAATAAAGTATTCGCCAAAACCAACACCGATCACCAGTGGACTACCGCAGCGTGTGGTAATTAAACGCCCGGGTTCATCCACCGCGACCACGCCCAGGGCATATGCACCTTCAAAATCACTGGCCGCTTTTTTTACCGCCTGCAACAAATCGGCTCCCGCCGCTTTATACACCTCAATCTGGTGTACCACCACTTCTGTATCGGTTTCTGAAGTAAATGTGTAACCATTCGCCTTTTGCTGCTCGCGAAGCTGCGCATGGTTTTCAATAATGCCATTGTGTACAACGGCAACCGCATTATTGCAAATATGCGGGTGCGCATTGGGCTCAGATGGCTCACCGTGGGTGGCCCAACGTGTATGAGCAATACCTGAAAAGCCCGTAATGGGGGTTTTATTCAACGATTCAGAGAGGTTTTTAACCTTACCGACTCTGCGCACACGATCCAGACAGTTATCGCTGTTTATGACCGCGATTCCTGCTGAGTCATAACCCCGATATTCCAGACGACGCAAGCCTTCCAGTAAAATAGGGGTAACATTTCGTTCGGCAACAGCACCTACAATTCCACACATGTTCTATGACTTCCTTACAAAGTAACTGGGTTATACAGGGCTATTCTAAGCTGCTCTGACTGAAAACACAAAAGCAAGCCGCCAGAGCAGTGCCTGGCGGTTTTTTCTGTATGAGACACAGGCGCTAGCGGCCTTTCGTTAACCTGAAATAATCAGCGGAATGGTATGTCTGGTGATTTAAAAGTTAAATTTTTCAATGACTTACAGTCAAACTGTGTACCTGGCTGATTAAACCAGAGTTAATCGTCTATACACCCCTGTGGAGAAGGCAGCCCCGCGATGCGTGAGCCCTGTTTGGCCGGCCCACCTGGAAACAGCTTATACATGGCATCTTTATCTATCGCTTCGCTACCCAGCTCTTCCGACATTTGCTTAATGAGTATTTTCACCATCGGTGCCACACCATACTGAAAGTAAAATTTACGCAATGAGTTAACAATGACCCAGTGCTCATCTTTCAGCTGAAGACCCTCCTTCTCAGCCATCGCAATGGCCAGCTCATCGTTCCAGTCTTCAAGGTTCACCAGATTACCTGAGGTATAAACCTTAATTGATTTGCCATTAAAATCAAACTGATCGTTATAGTGGCTCGTTATATTCGTTGAAACACTCACAGACTGGACCCGCGCTGCCTGATCAAGCTCTGCATCCAGATGCGCCAGTGGTATACCGGCCAGTCGACTGCCCTGCTGCTGAACGCCATTTGGGAACAGCGCATCTAGCGCTTCAATACTGGCTCGCTCAGCACCAAACCTCTTCGATAACTCCTTGCGCAATAGCTTTAAAATCGGCGAGAAGTTATATTCCTTATAGTACTCACGTATGGCGTTAATCACATCCCAGTGCGCTGGCGTAAGCGAGAGGCCTTCATTTTTAGCCATTTGCTCTGCTAGCACCGGTGTCCAGTCTTCTATGTTCTCAAGACGCCCATCATTTCTGAGATTTACAGTGCTTCCATTAATTACAAGATTGTTCATAATGCCCCCATTATTAATTTCAATGTCACTTAGACGGTCTTTGATCATTTTTTGAGGTTTCACCGAACACAGAGACAAAACTTCAAACCGCATTTAATCCCAATAAAGATATGCTTATGTAGTTTTTAGTTGATATGAGGTGCTTTTACCAGTCGATAATGTATTTTTGATCTTATTTTTACCGGTTCTGCGACTACTGGATTTTACCTGCATCAAGGGTGGACCATTTAGAGCCATTAGCCTCAGGTTTTTAGTCGATAGTCCTGCATCTTTCTGGTTTTTTTCAGGATTTAAGCCGTAAATGAATTACAGGCAGCTTTATCAGCCCAGAAAACACCGGGGGCTCATACAGACGGCTGGTATTGGCTACAACCCGCATATGTAAGGCTCACCTCAGGATGCCGCGAAAGATCAATTAACCGTAGATTGGGGTAGCGAAGGAATCCAGTGCCCGCATTCAAGTGTTAACTTATTGATATTGCTGGCGAAAGCACAAGACCGGAGAAGAGCCACATGCAACAGGAATTTTTTAATAATATCAGACACTTAATCCTTAACTTACTGGTATTGGGTACGCAGCCCAAAACACTTCCCTTTCTGGTGCGTTCTGCTCAACTATCCATATGCCCCCAGGCAACGGGTTTATGATGAGATCGTACTTTTTTGCGTTGGATGCCCAGTTAAGGCTCCTCTTTAGCGTTTATGATTTTTCCTTTATGCTGAGGCATAAAATAAACCGGCACTTCAAAGACAGGGGAAAAATCTATTCTTGCACAGGTCGATTGCACATACTCTCTCCAATAAGGCCATATATGATAACCTACGCTATCTTCACAAAACGCTTTTAGCTCTTCTTCTTCGAGCTTTCTTTGCGAAAAATATTTAGCTATAAATACACCAGTAATTTCCACTATCGGCTTATAGCCCTCGGCTTTGCCTGCTGCTTCTTCTTCTGAAAAAATAAGACGCACACCAGAAGTATATACAAACCTGTAATCCCAGACTTCCTGCTTCTGTGAGTCAGTAAAAGATGTTTTCTGAACCCTGGCCACACCCCTATAAGCCTGGGTAATGGTTTTTTCTCTATCTAAAGAAGGCAGGTCAACTTTATCTCTGACGAAAATACTGCTTTCTTTTAAATTTACCGCTCTGATATCAAGGCTGTTTTGAGCGCTCTTTAAGTGCTCATTCATAATCATGCAGCCGTTTGTACTTTTTCCCATTCAGGAAGATCACGACAGTCAAAAACATTTTCTGACTGCTGAATTAAATCATCTCTATTTTCTTTAACTACAATATCTTCATTAACCCAGAGGAAATCTTCTTTAGCTTCTGCCTGCTCAATAGTCAAAGAAACCGCTGGTTTTACTCCAAGCGCTACACAAATATCAGAAAGACTACCTAGCGTCATATTACGCGCACCACTCAAAATTTGAGTTACAAAAGAACGAGATTTCCCCAGGCGACGTGCCAGTTCTTTCTTACTAACGCCCAGATCTTCAAGTGCGATTAAAATATCCTCCGCCACGTTATAGACCAGCTCTTCACGTGCATATGCTCTTTTTTCAGCACGATTAAATTGTTTTCCTTCAGAATAAAACATATCTTTAGCGCTCATCACCCTTCTCCTCAATTCTTCGCCAGTTGGTACCCACTCTATTCGTGTCACTTTCTTTAAGATCATCATAGTCTTTAAACACATAATGACTTATAAAATACGTATTTCTATGCCTCTCGGATAACCAGCAATAACCTCTAATGGGTATACGTTTAAAGGCATTAAACTTTTTTACTCTGTGCTGCCCTTTTCTTTTAGGCAAAACACCTTCCTGTGGAAAATTAGCCTTTGACATCCTGTGCCCTTCAGCAAGCCTGGCAATCTGCTGAATCATTCCACGGGTAAATGCATCACGTTTTTTTGCATTTACATGATTCAAAGCGTCAATATAGCTGTCCAGGGCACCATTACAGTGTATAACCGTAAATTTCGAACCTCCGTGCTTATCTTCAGGTTTGCTGTCGCCTGTCACATTGAACCCAGATTATAGTTAATATATATGTTAACTGCAAGTTTTTTTCAACCCCCATCAAAACGACTATATAGAATATTTTTTATACTAGAATTTCAATACTTTTTATTATTCAGCATGTTAGCTCAATCCCAGTCAGGAACAATTATTACAGTGATCAAAATATTTTATACAAAAATGCGCTAGTTTTGAAAATTTTAGATCAACGTCAACCGCCTTGCTATTACACTGGGCATCATACAAACACTTTCTTTATGGCTACCGAACGGCTTAATCGACTTAACTGGACGATACAATAAAATCCGGCAATAACATATATTGACACACTAGAAAGAGAGGTGTAGAGCTGCCTGCCTTAGCCCAACCTACACAGTGTTCATTTGCATTATAAATTGATCAGAATGTGAATACATAGTCGGCTGGTGGAGGCGTTTTGCCTGATCATCAGGTATAAACCGTGAATTAGAACGGAATATCATCATCAAAGCTGTCATCTATCGGTGCGCTCGGTGCTGGCTGGTTTGCAGGCTGAGCCTGTGGTTGCTGCTGTGGCGCGTAATCGTTCCCACCCGGCCTGCCACCAAGCATCTGCATTTCATTTGCAATCACCTTGGTGGTATAGCGATCATTACCGCTTTTATCCGTCCATTTTTCGGTTCTCAGACTGCCTTCAATATACACCTGCGAGCCTTTCTTTAAATACTCACCGGCTATTTCCGCCAGTCGGTTAAAGAAGGTAATATTGTGCCACTCGGTGCGCTCCTGCTTTTCACCCGTCTGCTTGTCTTTCCAGGAGTCATTGGTCGCGACGCTAATGGATGTCACCGCACCACCGGATGGCATATACCGTGTTTCAGGGTCTTTCCCGCATGTACCCACTAAAATTACTTTATTTACGCCTCTCGCCATGAGTTCGTCCTGTTAGTTTTGGTTAATTGAATATTGTAACAATGTTTCTGTATCAAGGGCATGCATTTCAACCTTTAAATAGGCGATGCCCTCCTCCGCTTCAATGCTGGCTTCTGCCACGCCCTGCACCGATACCAGCTTCGAGATCATCTGGTTAACCTGCGCAGGCTCTATTTTACCGATTTTTAGTAGATATGTGCTGACATATCTTGGGTTTTTCATGGTGCAGGCTAACAGAAACCAGAGCAGTAAAGCAAAGCTACACATCAGAAAAACGCCTTCTGCATTCGCAAATTCATAGCTCAGGCCTCCCGCCCATCCGCCAATAAAGGCACCTATAAACTGGCTTGAAGAATACACCCCCATTGCAGTGCCTTTGCGATCTGCAGGTGCCATCTTCGATATCAGTGACGGCAGGCTGGCTTCCAGCAGGTTAAATGCGGTGAAAAACACCACCATGGTTGCACCCAGGTGCAGGATCGAATCCCCCCCCAGTAATAAATTAATCTCAGCTACCGCCAGCACACCTATCGCCCCCACAAATACGGTCTTCATTCTGCGTTTGGCTTCTGCAATAATAATAAAGGGCACCATTAAGGCTACACTCAGCAAAAACACGGGCAAGTATAACTTCCAGTGGTCTTCTGCGGCAAGACCGGCCTGATTTAGCAACACCAACGGAAATGCTACATAGGTCGCCATTAACACCATATGCAAAATAAAAATACCGAAGTTCAGGCGTAATAGCTGCTGGTCTTCTAGCACTTTGCTAAATAATGTGACCATGGCCTGTGTATCACGATGAAAACTGCTCTGCTGTGGGCTGGGCACCCAGATAAACAGAATCAGCAGCGCAAATATCGCCAGCACCGCTGTGGTAATAAAAATACCCGACAGGCCAACCATCCCGTTTAGAATTGGGCCGATAACCATTGCCAGAGCAAAAGCAAAACCAATGCTTACACCAATAAACCCCATCATTTTTAAACGATGCTCTTCGCGGGATAAATCCGCCGCCAGTGCCATAAGCACAGCGGCTACCGCACCACTGCCCTGCAACGCACGCCCGGCAATCATCTGGTATATGGTATCTGCATCCGCCGCCACCAGGCTACCCGCAGCAAAAATCAGCAGACCAATAGCAATCATCGGTTTGCGACCAAACCGATCAGATAACATACCATAGGGTATTTGCAGTAGCCCCTGTGTAAGACCATAAATACCCAACGCCAGACCAATAAGTGTGGGCGTAGCCCCTTCAAACTGGTCTGCGTACAGCGCAAATACGGGCAAAATCATAAACAGACCCAGCATGCGCACCGCATAAATAGAGGCCAGCGAGGCACCCGCCCGCCTTTCCATCCGACTCCAGCCAGCCTGACCTTCAGTATGTTTACTCCTGCCACCCATTGAACCTGGCAACCCCAGTCTGTAAAATCCGCTATCATACCTGAAAGTGAGCCTCGCTTCACTTGCCAGGACAGCTAACACCTCACAAATTCAGCCATGCCCTGACGGCTCTTTGCCTTCTGTACAACGCCAGCCAGCTGATTATGTTATCCTTGATTGTTTCGTTGCGGTATCAATACTCAGTTATTATTCAAGCTGAATTAATTGAACCAGTTAATTAAGCCTGACACATCAATGGATCTGTATTTCTAATGATTGAAAAAATTCAAATTCGCGGCGCACGCACCCATAACCTGAAAAACATTGATCTGGATATTCCCAGGGACAAACTGGTGGTGATTACCGGTTTATCCGGTTCAGGCAAATCCTCGCTGGCCTTCGACACGATTTTTGCCGAGGGGCAACGCCGCTATGTTGAGTCTCTCTCGGCTTATGCCCGCCAGTTTTTATCGATCATGGAAAAGCCCGATATGGATCATATCGAGGGCCTCTCACCGGCCATTTCTATTGAGCAGAAAACCACCTCACATAACCCACGTTCAACCGTTGGCACAATCACTGAAATTTACGATTATCTGCGCCTGCTATTCGCTCGTGCAGGCACTCCCAAATGCCCCGAGCACAATATAACACTGGCAGCACAAACCGTTTCTCAGATGGTGGACCATGTACTGTCGATGCCAGAGAACACAAAGCTCATGCTACTGGCACCCATTATTCAGCAGCGAAAAGGTGAGCATAAAGAATTACTGGAAGAGCTGAAACGCCAGGGATTTATTCGCGCACGCATTGATGGAAAAACTATTGAACTGGACGACACACCTGAGCTGGAAAAAAACCTTCAGCACAGTATTGAGGTGGTGGTTGACCGCTTTAAAGCACGTGAAGATCTGGGCCTGCGTCTGTCCGAATCGTTTGAAACCGCACTTAACCTTACCGATGGTATTGCGCGCATTGCCTATATGGATGCAGACCTGCCTGATGTCGTATTTTCTTCTCGCTTTGCCTGCTCGGCGTGCGGCTACAGTTTAAGCGAGCTGGAACCCCGCCTGTTTTCATTTAATAATCCGGCAGGGGCCTGCACCAGATGCGATGGTATTGGGCACATTCAGCACATTGACCCTGAACTGGTGTTAAGCAATCCAACACTGAGTTTGCCCGGAGGGGCTATTCGCGGCTGGGACAGACGCAACGCCTGGTATAACGGCATGCTGAAAAATCTTGCAGCGCATTATGACTTTGATCTGGAGTCCGCGTTTAATGAACTACCCGAAAAAATTCAGCAGATTATTTTATACGGCAGCGGTGAAGAAGATATTGAATTCACTTTTCCTTCTGCCAAAGGGGACATGAAATCCCGCACTCACCCCTTTGAAGGGATTATTCCGAATATGCAGCGCCGCTTTTGTGAAACCGAATCCAGTGCTGTGCGCGATGAGATGAGCAAATTTTTTACCGACCAGACCTGTCCGGACTGTAACGGCAGCCGCCTGAACGCTGCCGCACGCCATGTATTTGTGAACAGACACAGCCTGCCAGAAATTACTCACTTATCCATTTTTGACTGCCTTGCGTTTTTTAAATCACTGCAACTGGAGGGCAACAAGGGAGAAATTGCCGAAAAAATTGTTAAGGAAATTGCCTCCCGGCTACAGTTTCTGGTGAATGTTGGACTTAACTACCTTTCCCTGGACCGCAGCTCCGACACGCTCTCAGGCGGTGAAGCACAGCGCATTCGACTGGCCAGTCAAATTGGTGCCGGGCTGGTGGGTGTTATGTATATTCTGGATGAGCCCTCCATTGGCCTGCATCAGCGCGATAATGACCGCCTGCTGGAAACACTGATTCATTTACGCGATCTGGGCAACACGGTTATTGTGGTCGAGCATGATGAAGATGCCATATTACACGCCGACTATGTGATTGATATAGGCCCTGGTGCCGGTGTTCATGGCGGTGAGATAGTTGCCTGCGGCACACCCGCACAGGTAATGAAAAATAAGAACTCATTAACCGGACAGTATTTATCCGGAAACCTTGAAATTAAAATTCCTCAGAAACGACTCGAGCACGATGGTCGAACATTGAAAATTTTCGGGGCCAGTAGCAATAATCTGAAACAGGTCGATGTGGAAATCCCACTGGGTTTAATGACCTGCATTACCGGCGTTTCAGGCTCAGGCAAATCGACATTAATTAACGACACATTGTATAAACTTCTGGCACGAGAAATTAATAAATCATCGGCTATTCCCGCAAGCTACGAAAGCCACGAAGGGCTGGAACAGTTTGATAAGGTTGTGGATATAGACCAGGCACCCATCGGGCGTACCCCCCGCTCAAACCCCGCCACCTATACTGGCCTGTTTACCCCCATTCGAGAGCTGTTTGCGGGCACTCAGGAAGCACGCTCCCGTGGTTATAAGCCTGGCCGTTTCAGCTTTAATGTAAAAGGTGGGCGCTGTGAAGCCTGCCAGGGTGATGGGGTGATTAAGGTGGAAATGCACTTTCTTCCGGATATTTATGTACCTTGTGAAGTTTGCAAAACTAAACGCTATAACCGCGAAACGCTGGACATTAAATACAAGGGCAGGAGCATTAATGAAGTGTTGCAGATGACCATTGAAGATGCGGTCATATTTTTTAGCGCCGTACCGGTTATCCACCGTAAATTACAGACACTGATGGATGTGGGCCTGTCCTATATTACCCTTGGCCAAAGAGCCACTACCTTGTCGGGCGGTGAAGCACAGCGCATTAAACTGGCACGAGAGCTGTCCAAACGCGACACGGGCAATACTATTTATATTCTTGATGAACCCACCACTGGACTTCATTTTCATGATGTAGGGCAGCTGCTTCAGGTGCTGCTTCGCCTGCGCGATCACGGCAATACGATTATTATTATTGAACATAATCTTGATATTATAAAAACCGCCGACTGGATTATTGATCTTGGTCCGGAAGGCGGCTCTGGTGGCGGCGAAATTATTGCACAGGGCACACCGGAAATGGTTGCGCAAATGCCACATTCCTTTACCGGACAATATCTGAAACCTGTGCTGAATAAAAAGAAGCAATAACCTGTAAGCTAAATTCAGATCTTTAAATTTTAACTTTATTCCCTGACAACACCACCAGTATCCAGCCAGTCATTATAAACATTATCGTCCCAGTAACTCTGAAAATAGGCAATTACCTCTTGCACTTCTTTTTCTGAGAGTTTATTTTTAAACCCGGGCATAACACCTCCCAGTGGAACGCCGCCATTTTTAATATAGCGCGTCAGAGTTTCAAGATCATGATGCCATGCATGGGCACTACCATTTAATGGCGGTGGTGGATAATCCCCATTTGACAGCGTTTTCTTCCATTGCTTTGTACCGGCTGCATTTTTTTTATGACACACCAGGCAATTCGACTGATACACCTGCCTGCCCGATTGCAACTGAGATTGTGTATACCAGCGCCCCGTAGAGGATGTATTATTAACCACCTTCGGTGCCTCAGATATCTGTCTGACATTTTTTAATTCTGATGCACTCTCCTCAGAGCACGCCTGACTACAGGCGGCTAATAGCAGGCTAATAAACACACGGTGTTTCATAATAATGTTTCCTGTTATTGCAGGTCAGGTACCGGAGTAGTTTCAGGGGAATAAATAAAAGGTAGTACTAAAAATAAACGCTGCATGGGCCCGTCTGAGACTGAAAATTAAGGTCGTCTCGACATCCAGTATGCATCAGCCCAGTATGGATTAATCAAACTCGATATTCTTACACCCCGACTACTCGAGGCGTGCACAAACTCCGAATTACCCAGATAAATACCCACATGTCTCAGCTTCCAGCCGGTTTTAAAAAAGACAAGATCACCTGCCTGCAGTTTTTTTCGGCTAACCGACTGACCAATACTGGATAGCTGCTCAGTAGTACGCGGCAACTTCCTGTTAAATTGCTGTTGATACGTCAGATACACAAAGCCAGAACAGTCCACACCTTTTTTTGATAGACCACCTTCACGATATTTAACTCCACGCCAGCTGTTATATTGCCGGTAGAGCTTTTGAGCCATAGGCGAATCGCCCCGTTCAACCGCGATAGACGCTTCTGCGGGCTGCTTTCCTGCACAGCCCGCGACTACACACGTTAACAGCACGCCATATAATATTTTATTTAACACCGTAATATTACTCTACTAGCTACAAATCACAGGATACTGTCAATAAACCTGTCCCGTTAAAAGCGAAGTGATGTAATTGATAGCGCCCCCCCACAGCTAACTTACCATGATAATAGCTGATGGTATGTGATATGTCGCAGAGACATATAAAAAAGTATAACCACTCATTAACCTGAAAAGATCAGTTGAGCACCTGGAAGTATGCCTTCAGGCGCTCAGCTGGCGTAGTCAAAAAAGACGTGAATGGCCCAGTCCTTCTCGCGTTTTTTGACATAGACAGGCATGTTCTCAGGTGTGCCCTCGTTTTCTTCAGAGGGAGGTGTAGCATCATCACGCTCATATGCTCCTGCACTATTTCGCGGTCAACTGATGAATTCAGGTTTAAAGAAGATGGGCCGTTTAGACCTCATAAAACCCACCGAAATGGCCTCTCCGTAGATTTTATGACACCGGTAATTAATGTTTCGGGAAAGTCCGTCCATTTACCCACGAATGTATTTAACAAGTTTGGCTATAACATTGAGTTTGATAAAAGTGGAGTATATGAAGACTACATCATTGACTATAGCGCCCTGGCTGCACATATTGTAGCCCTGCACAAAGCCGCGAGAAACGCAGGCTTTGATTTATGGCGGGTCATATTCGCACCTGAACTACAGCCTGAATTATTTAAAACAAGGTATGCCAGCTACCTCAGAGAAAACATTCAGTTTTCCAGAAGAAAATCATGGGTCAGGCACGATGAGCACTATCATATTGATTTTGCCGCTCCCTGCATGAGTATGTGAGATTTAGCTAGTTTATGAGTGCTCTATGTGCGTGAGAGACTATCTACTGAATTTTAAAACCGACAGATGGGTTGTACCTGAAAAGACCAGCTGAACGCCTTGAAGCGTACTTCAAGGCGTAGTGTATTCACAGGTGGTGGATCTTCGATATTTGACAATATTTAATATTTTCAAATACTTACTGTTCTATTGCGCGCTCAGCTGATTTTTTAGGATTATAGACATCACCCCGTTTAAGGGCTTCTATAATTTTGTCAAATTCGGCTTTTATGCTCTGTTCAGTAGCGCCATCGACCGACTTATTATCATCAGAAACTAGTTGATTTCCATGCTGACTAGCAGCAGTAGCGGCATCATACAGATTTTCATTAATATTCGTTATATTAGACATTGTTCTTCCTGAAGTACATTGAAGTAATTCCATTATATCTAAAGAAATACTGTTGTCATTAGCCTGTACAAACTACCTCATTTGAGTGGGCGAATTCAAACAGTTTGAAATAGTTGATAAAAATCAATAACTTGCACGCAAAAAAACAGTTACCGGTAGAATTTTACTCAATTAATTAAAAATAATTTTTCCTACCGGATGCTAATAAACCGGGCACCTGTTATTTAACATAAAAAGATCAGTTGAGCGCCCTGGAGCGTGTTTCATATACGGGAAGTCATTGCAATGCAATTATCCTGAGCACAAAAAAGGCCAGAACAATGTCTGGCCTTTCTGTATAACGCTAAAAAGTGTAGTAGCTATTGTTCTATTCAACCTCAACCGCTTCTTCTACTGGTTCTGGCCTGTCAACCAGTTCTACATAAGCCATAGGGGCTGCATCGCCTGCACGGAATCCACATTTCATTACTCGTAAATACCCCCCCGGGCGTTCTTTATAACGTGGGCCCAGTTCTGAAAAAAGCTTCCCGACCATGGCTTTATCGCGCATTCTATTAAATGCAAGACGGCGAGTCGCTACGCTATCTTCTTTGGCCAGTGTAATCAGTGGCTCAGCAAATCGACGAAGCTCTTTTGCTTTTGGTAGCGTTGTTTTAATTAATTCATGTTCAAATAATGAATTAGTCATATTCTGAAACATGGCCTTACGATGACTGCTGTTCCGATTGAGTTGACGACCTGATTTACGATGACGCATGTTCTTTTACCTTAACAGATTCTACTGTTACTAAATAGTTATTGAGCGATGACTGAGGAGCAATAAACAGCCCGTTAGCTCGCCTGTTTTTCTCGAATTGATGCCGGTGGCCAGTTTTCCAGGCGCGCTCCTAATGAGAGCCCATGCGAAGCCAGTACGTCTTTTATTTCAGTCAGGGATTTTTTACCCAGATTTGGCGTTTTTAATAGTTCAACTTCTGTGCGCTGAATTAAATCGCCAATATAGTATATATTTTCTGCCTTCAGGCAGTTTGCAGAGCGCACGGTAAGTTCCAGATCGTCTACAGGGCGTAATAAAATAGGATCAATTTCTTCCTCTTCTACCAGTGCCTGTGTTTCTTCAATGCTCTGCAAATTAACAAATGCAGCCAGCTGTTTCTGTAAGACCGTTGCCGCCGTGCGTATTGTTTCTTCCGGATCAACGGTGCCGTTTGTTTCTACATCCAGAATCAGTTTATCCAGATTTGTGCGTTGCTCTACGCGGGCACTTTCCACTGTATAAGAAACACGTATAATTGGGCTAAATGAGGCATCAATCGCCAATGCACCAATGGTCGCTGTCTCAGCAGATTCTGATTTACGCAATGTAGATGGCTGGTACCCACGTCCCTTTGCGATTTTCAACGTCATATTAAGGCTTACATTACCCGTAATATTCGCGATGACATGATCTGGGTTAACAATTTCAATATCGTGATCGGTTGAAATATCAGCCGCACTCACTATCCCGGGACCTGTTTTTTTCAATGTCAGCAATGCTTCTGTGCGTTCATGCATGGTTATTGCAACACCCTTAAGGTTCAACAATATATCAAGAACATCCTCATGGACACCTTCAAGTGAGCTGTATTCATGCAGCACACCCTCTATATCCGCTTCAATAATTGCCGCACCTTCAATGGATGACAGCATGATACGTCTTAAGGCATTACCCAATGTATGACCAAAACCGCGCTCTAATGGTTCAAGTACTATCTTTGCGTGGGTATCACTATACGCATTAACATCAATATTGCGCGGTGTGAGAAGTTCTTCAGCTTTTCCTGACATTCTGTTAGGTATCCTCTACTTGGAGTACAGTTCAACAACAAGTTGTTCGTTTATATCGGCCGACAATTCACTGCGCTCTGGAATTGATTTAAATACGGCTTCCATTCTGCCTTCGTCAAGCTGAATCCAGTCTGCAATTCCACGCTGTTTAGCCAGCTCAAGTGAATCTTTGATTCGTGTCTGGGATCTGGATTTTTCTCGTACAGCGATCTTGTCATCTGCTTTAACCACATATGATGGTATATTAACAACCTGATCATTGACCATAATAGATTTATGGCTGATGAGCTGACGAGATTCATTACGTGTTGAGCCAAAACCACTGCGGTAAACGACGTTATCAAGGCGTGTTTCAAGACACTCCAGCAGGTTTTCACCCGTTGAGCCTTTTCTTGACGCAGCTTTTTTATAGTAGTTTACGAACTGCTTCTCAAGCACGCCATAAATTCTACGTAATTTCTGCTTTTCACGCAGCTGTACACCATAGTCCGTTAATCGACTACGTCCAGCACCGTGCTGACCTGGTTTCTGTTCAAGCTTGCACTTGCTATCCAGCGCACGAATGCCCGATTTATGTTCAAGATCGACACCTTCACGACGACTTAATTTACATTTGGGTCCTAAATAACGAGCCACTTCTGTTCTCCAGCCTTATACACGACGTCGTTTTGGAGGACGACAGCCATTGTGTGGAATTGGGGTAATATCACTGATATTAGTAATTTTAAAACCAGCATTGTTGAGTGAACGTACTGCAGACTCACGTCCGGGGCCTGGTCCTTTCACAAGTACTTCAAGGTTCTTTACACCGTAGTCTTTAGCGCGTGTGCCTGCTCTTTCTGCAGCAACCTGTGCCGCAAAAGGTGTGCTCTTGCGAGAGCCACGAAAGCCAGAGCCCCCCGCGGTAGCCCATGACAGCGTATTTCCCTGACGATCGGAAATGGTAACGATGGTGTTATTAAATGAAGCATATATGTGCGCTACACCATCGGTAATCGTACGTTTTATTTTTTTCTTAGCCGTTGTTGGTTTTGCCATTACTGTTACCTGATTAACCAGTTATTTACCCGATTTTACTTACGAATCGGGCGTTTGGGGCCCTTGCGTGTGCGAGCATTCGTTTTTGTACGCTGTCCACGCAAAGGCAGACTACGACGATGACGGATACCACGGTTACAGCCCATGTCCATCAACCGTTTAATACTCATTGATACTTCTCGGCGTAAATCACCTTCAACGGTGAATTTACCGACTTCTGTACGTAGAGATTCGAGCTGTTCTTCACTCAGCGTACTCATTTTGTCTGATGGCTTAATATTTGTCTCTGCACAGATTTGCTGTGCTCGAGTAAGGCCTATGCCGTAAATATATGTTAAACCAATGACAGTATGTTTTTGATCAGGTATGTTAATACCAGCTATACGGGCCATTCAATCCGTCTCCAGAATTGCGCAAAGCGCTGCATTTTAGCGATATATCGCTTCTAAATCAACCTTGACGTTGTTTATGACGTGGATCTTTACAAATCACGCGAACAACACCACTTCTTTTAATAACTTTACAGTTTCTGCACATTTTCTTTACAGATGCACGAACTTTCATAACTGCTCTCACTTGTTTACTTAATTCTAACTATTGAGATCCATAGATCAGGCGGGTTTACCCTTACCTAATCCCTTAAAATTGGCTTTTTTCATTAAGCCTTCATACTGCTGTGACATCATATGTGACTGCATTTGAGCCATAAAGTCCATAACAACGACTACGATAATCAGCAGTGATGTACCACCAAAATAGAAGGGTACATTCCAGTATAAAATTAGAAACTCTGGCAGCAGACAAACGGCTGTTATATAAAAAGCCCCTACCAGTGTCAGGCGTGTCATCACGCTATCGATATATTTGGCAGTTTGCTCACCAGGGCGTATGCCCGGGATAAATGCGCCGGATTTCTTTAAATTATCCGCTGTTTCCCGACTGTTAAACACCAGTGCCGTATAGAAAAAGCAGAAAAACATGATTGCGGCAGCATAAAACATTACATATATTGGTTGCCCTGGAGATAATGTAGTCGATAATTCAGCTAACCACTCCATGCCCTGGGACTGACCGAACCAGCCACCCATTGTCGCCGGAAACAGGATAATGCTTGATGCAAATATTGGTGGTATGACACCCGCCATATTCAATTTAAGCGGCAAATGACTGCTTTGTGCCGCATACATTTTGCGCCCCTGCTGTCGTTTTGCATAATTTACAGTAATGCGCCGTTGACCTCGCTCTACAAAGATAACAAACGCGGTAACCGCAATCGCCAGTATAAACAGTATAATCGCCGTTAAT
>UOFG01000049.1_pt1 | contig 27964 bp, 23 predicted proteins | sample 1988411 | NCBI WGS metagenome assembly UOFG01 (sample SAMEA4712194, study PRJEB27164) | hydrothermal vent metagenome | biome: marine basaltic hydrothermal vent biome; feature: marine hydrothermal vent; material: mineral | place: Pacific Ocean | collected 2011-06-14/2011-07-23 | depth 1689 m
CCATGGAATCACTTCACTGAGCTTTATCCACTTATTCTCTGAGTCAATGGCAACCCATTTCTCAAACTCAGTCTCAAATCCATCTAACATCAGTTGCTTTTCTGGTTCGGTTCTTACCATCGGTGCACGCCTTTTGAGCTATTTGCCGTTATTTATGTGCATTATATCATCTAATATCGAATCTTTTCCTTTTAAATTCAAGTGCTTATCGTTTTTGAGGAGACTCTATAGTAATCAGCTTGCTTTTTTATAAAATATCCATTCGGAATAAAAAATATACTGTACTTTTAAATCCTGATTAATACGCTGGCAGTGTTTTTCCAGGGTTGAGTATATTGTTTTTGTCAAATACCTGTTTTATCTGTTGCATTAAGCTGATTTCTGCTATTCCCAGCTCCTTAGAAATAAAATCGCGCTTCTCCAGTCCTACGCCGTGCTCGCCAGACAGGCTGCCATTCAGACTAAGTACCAGATCAAAAACTTCGTCCAGACATTTTTCTGCGGCCTGCATTTCTGTTTTACTGTCGGGGTTTACCAGTAAGTTTACGTGAATGTTACCATTGCCGGCGTGGCCGAAATTTACGATTTTTATCTGATGTATTCTGCCAAGCTGGTCAAGTCCGTTGATGAGTGGCGGAATGTTTGAAACCGGTACGACGACATCTTCATTTATTTTTTTAGGTGCAATTTTTCTTAAGCTGGGGGAGAGGGCCTTGCGTGTTTGCCAGAGCGCGAGGGCGGCTTTTTTTGTCTGTGCCAGTTCGCTATTTATGTAGCCATCTACCTGGCAGGCGGAGATGACCTGCGCGGATTCTTTTTCTATGGTTTCGGCGTGGCCATCTACTTCAATCATTAGCATGGCACCGGCATTGCTCGGCAGTGCTATGCTTGAGTAGTCGCGCACCATGTCCAGTGCGTTTTTGTCCATAAATTCCAGTGCACAGGGGGTTACCGGTTGTGCCATAATATTTGACACGGCCCGAGCGGCAGCATCTACGCTGCTGTAGCTGGCTTTTATGGTGTGTTTTGCATCGGGCAGTGGCAGGAGTTTTAAGCTTGCCTGTGTGATTAATGCGAGGTTGCCTTCCGAGCCGATAATGAGTCTTGTCAGGTCATAACCAACAACGCCTTTGGTGGTGTGTGTGCCGCATCGTATGATATCGGCATTGCCGGTAACGGCACGTAGCCCCAGGGTGTTTTCGCGGCAGGTGCCGTATTTTACAGCACGAGGGCCTGCGGAGTTATAGGCGAGGTTGCCGCCAACGGAGCAAAAGGCGGCACTGGTGGGATCAGGAGCCCAGAACAGTTTGTGCTCAGCCGCACATTGCTGGATTTCCTGATTGGTCACACCTGGCTGAACGTCCATACTGCGGTTGTCGGCATCCATGCAGATGATTTTATTCATTCTTTCAAATGAAACAATGAGTTCATTGTTAATGGGTACAGTCGCACCGGTGGTGCCCGTGCCCCGGCCTCTGGCGATGAGAGGAATGCGATGCTGGTTGCAGGTGAGTACGATTTGCTGTACCTGTTCTTCTGTTGTGGGGAAAATGACGGCAAGGGGTTGCGACTGGCGGCGGCTGTTATCATAGCCGTAGACCAGGCATTCTGTGGGATCGGTAAGGAGGTTTTTGTGGGGAACGAGATTGCTCAGCTGTTTTAAAAATTTATTCGTCATGTGATAAAACTCAGCCACCCATGAGTTGTACGTCAACCAGGTCACCCAGGCAGTGAATAATTAACAGGTGGGCTTCCTGAATGCGAATGGGGGAGTCGGATGCGACTCGAATTTCAACATCGTCATGGTGCAGGCGAGCGCCAACCTCGCCTCCGCTCTGGCCGGTGAGGGCAATGATTTTCATCTGCCGTTCATGGGCGGTGTCAACGGCACTGACCAGATTCCCCGAATTTCCACTGGTGGTAATAAGTAATAATATATCTTCTGGCTGGCCAAGCGCGGCAATCTGTCTTGAAAAAATCTGGTCATAGCTGTAATCATTGGCAATGGAGGTGAGCACAGAGGTGTCTGTTGACAGGGCGATGGCGGGTAGTCCGGGGCGTTCCATCTGAAATCGGTTGAGCATTTTTGATGAAAATAGCTGGGCTTCACCCGCTGAGCCGCCATTGCCGCAGGTTAAAATTTTTCCACCGGAGAGCAGGCTCTGGGTCATTAGCTGGCCAGCCAGCGCAATAGCGTTCTGCGCGTTCTCCAGCGTGCGCAGCTGTGTCTCTTCGTTTTCTGAGAAGTTGCGTTCAATAATTTCGATAAGGTTCATAATTGAGCTTCGCTCATGTAATTGTTCAGGCTAAAATTCAGGGGCATTTTGATAACTGTTCAGAAAGCATTTTGAATCCACTCATATGTCAGCTGTTCGCCTTCGCCACTCATTGCGAGTACATCAAACCGGGCATAAAATTCCTCACCTTTTTTCTGCATGTAATAGAGGGCTGTTTTGCGTATTCTCTGCTGCTTGGCGGGTGTGATACTGGCTTTGGCTCCACCAAAATCCTGGTTTTTTCTGTAGCGCACTTCAATAAACACCAGGGTATTATCATCTTGCATTATGAGATCAATTTCACCGGCTCGGCTGTGAAAGTTTTTTTCAATTAGCCTGAGTCCATTCTCTTTTAAATGCTTGCAGGCAAGTGCTTCAGCCGCTTTGCCCTTACTGCGGCGTGTGATGAGCTGGTTGAGTTTCATCAAGTGTGTAGTTGACTGGTTGTGTGCTAATGTCAATTAACGCTGGCGCGCCTCGTTTAAACTGTGCCCATAGCAGTTCTCTATGAATACGGTTAAGTGGGTCGAGAAAGAGGTTGCCCGTCTGGCCAGAAAACCGTTCATAGGATTTCCCCTGTAGCCGGCCAAGAAAAGGTATCAGGTTGTAGGCATCTATGCCGAGCGCAAAAAACCGCGTATAGCGTTGTTGCTCTGGCCAGTGGTCAATTAATGAACGCTTGAATTTATTCGGCGGGTTGAGTATCCAGGGCATATCACAGAAAAACAGTTCGTCAATGTCGCGATCTGCCTGTTTGTTGATTTTTCCAGTGAAGACGTGAGAGGTCGAATACACGGGGATTTCACCGGCATAATGAAATTTGAACTGAGGTTTTAGCTGGCGCGCGTCTTTGGGGGTTGCGGCTAAAAATATCATATCAACATCCTGTCGACGGTAGGGAGTAAACTTTACACTGCCACCGATAACATTTCTGATGCTACGATACCGTGCGTAGCTCTGATCTATATTCAGCATGCGCTGGATGGGCTGTTTGAAGTCGTTTTTGTCTGGTATGTAGTTTTGTTCGCTGACAACATGTCCGCCCATTTCTTCAAAGCGCTGGCGAAATGCATGGCTCAGACGTGCTCCCCAGGGGCCTTTGGGGACCAGTATGGCGGCACGGCTGTGGCCCTGGCGAAAAGCTATTTCCGCAGACTGACTGGCTTCATCTTCAGGCAGCAGACCAAACTGAAACAGGTTGGTGCTGATATCTGTCTGAGCGCTTGCGTAGTTCAGTGTGAGTACAGGAATTTCTACCTGCGTCGCACGGGTGAGGATATCGACGGCAGATTTAAGGAACGGGCCGATAATAAAATCAGCCCCTTCATCGGCAGCTTTTCTGTAGTTGTTCCAGATGGCAGACTGATTGTCGCTGGTATCTATAAAGCTGATGCGGGGCTGGTAAGTTTTATCCGGATGCTGGTAGTAGGCCGCCATAATGCCATCACTTATGGCGGCAGCAATGGGCGCGTACCGGCCCCTTAGAGGCAATAACACGGCGATGTGGGCGGGTTGCTCAATTAGCTCAATCTGTTTGCGGCCCAGCTCTCTGATAAAGACATCAGCGGCGGGGTGGTTGGGGTATTCTTCACGCCAGAGGAATATGCCGTCCTGTAAATACTGCCAGTCTATTTGTGCCTGTTTGGCTATTTTGGCTAATTCAACCCAGCCCAGCAGTACTGGATTGAGCGGTGCATGACTAATTTGTTGAAGGCTGGTTTCGGGTAATAACGACAGCGCTTCCCAGATGGCCTGGTGATTCAGCTGCTGGTCAAATGAGTCGGTTATGCGTGCGTCCATCTGTACACGGGTTTTTGCGGATTCCAGCGGGTAGCCTGCATCAAGAAAGGCTCTGGCTCTCAGGTTCATTAGCCTGAGCTGTTGTGGGTCTGGCAGAATGCGAGTGGTGTTGAGCAGCTGCAGGGCTTCTCTTGCGTTTCCAAGGCCGATGGCGATTTCGGCAGACAGCAGGCGGCTCTCTAATGCCATCTCCTCATTGTTTAAATCTTCATCAATCTCGGACAGTAAATGGGCTGCACGTTCGAACTGATTTTGCAGAGCGAGTATTTGTGCTGCCCTGAACAGGTGCTGATTGCGGGGCAGGCCCTCTGATAAGGATGCCTGCCTGATTTCCTCTTCTGCAGATTCGAGCAGAGCCGCCGTGTTGTCACTATCTGAGTCTGTTGTATCCGTCAGGAGGGTGTCGGAATCTTTTATTATACGGTCTTCTGGTGCGCAGCCGTATAAACCCGGAGTCGCGACAAGGCTAATTATCAGGAGTGCAGTAATTCTTTTAATTGATGTCATTATCTAACTTAATGTGCTGTTAATGTTATTATAGTGCTTAGGGGGAGCTCTTAAATTTAAGAGCTCAACCTGACTGGAGGACGGGCCAGAGTGTCTTCCAGGCGTTTACAGCATACAGTGGCAGTATTTTATAGTAATGCCGAGTTTAGTATAACTAAAATTGTTTAATACGCAGAAATACTGTTTGTTTTTCTGCGTCTGGCTCATTTCCAGTGAGCGCCACGACTTAACCACGAAACAATACCCGGTTAATAACAGGCGGTTAGCTGAAAACGGATGTATGTATTTTATAAGAGTATCTTGCCTGGAGCTACCACTATCTTAATGAATCAGGGCACACTTTATATTGTTGCTACCCCCATTGGCAATCGTTCAGACATGAGTGCTCGAGCGGTTGAGGTCTTAAAGCAGGTTGATTTAATTGCCGCTGAAGATACACGCAATAGTGCGGGCTTAATGCAGCTTTATGCCATTACCACACCCATGCTGGCCTATCATGACCACAATGAAGAGCAAATGACACCCCGTTTGATACAGCGGCTCCAGTCGGGTGAGAGCGTTGCGCTGGTGTCTGATGCGGGTACGCCACTGATGAGCGATCCGGGTTATCGGCTGGTTAAGGCGGCGCACGAGTCATCTATTCAGGTGAGCCCATTGCCCGGGGCCTGTGCGGCGATTGCTGCGCTGTCTGCCTGTGGGCTGGCAACTGACCGGTTTCTCTTTGCCGGGTTTGCGCCGCATAAGCAGGTAGCGCGGCAGCGTTTTTTTGAGGAGTTTGTGCAGCAATCTGCTACACTGGTATTCTATGAGTCCAGTCACCGAATTGTTGCCTCTGTGAGTGATATGCAGATCGTGTATGGTCATCAGCGCCAGGTGACAATGGCCAGAGAAATAAGTAAAACCTTTGAGACAATCCATAAATGCACGCTGGGTGAACTGCCTGGCTGGTTGCAGGCGGATAAAAATCAGCAGAAAGGTGAGTTTGTCATCGTGCTTGAGGGTGCGACGATTCAGGTCGAGGCGCAGATGCTTGAGCTGGAGTCCATTTTAGAGGTGCTGCTGACCGATTTGTCGGTCAGGCAGGCGGCACAGATGGCGGCAAAAATCACAGGCGCTAAAAAAAACACGGCTTACAAACTTGCGCTTGAAATATCTGCAAGTGGTTGAAAATATTGAAATTTATAGACTGAATCCAATGCAGTAAATTAAGTTGTCGGATTTTTTTTCAATATTTAAGTTGCATAAGTGTTTGATATTTAGGTATATTTTGTAAAGCAGGCACTTGTTCTGCGGTTATTTGTCGGTATACTTTACGTTTTTACTGTATGCGCAGTGATGTTATTCGGTATGAAATTTGTAACCTGTTGTTAACTAAGGATATTTCAAAACAGGTATAAGGGTTGCATTTAGTCCTGTAAGGGTTTGCAGCCGGAGAGGTTGTCACAGCAGTAATCGGCTTGATTATTCAGGCGACAATCGGATCGAGCAATCATCTGTACTGGCAAACACCTAAATGATAATCAGAGTAAGGTTGTTTGTATTTCGGTGGGTGGCCTCCCGTCGATGAATGTTAGTTTTGTCAGGTAGACTTTTAAGGAGTTTTTAATGGCACCATTACAAGTAGTATATGAAGATTTTAGCGCCTGTTGCGATGAGTTTGTTGAAGGGGTTTCCTATCTTAGAGACCGCGTAATGCCAAAGGCGGTTAACCGCTTTCAACTGGCCTATGAATCCGTTGATCGAGCAGATGTATACCATAATAAGTATGCATCCTATTGTGGTCTGGCGCGCGTGCTTTCAGGGGATGCCAGTGGCCTTGAAATGTGTAGACAGGCGATTGGCAATGAACTGCATGATGGGGATGTTTACCTGAATCTTGCTCGAGCTGAATGGTTTTATGAAAATCGCAGGGCCACGGTCGTTGCACTGAAAAAAGGTCTGCAGATAGATAATCGTCATCCAGGGCTTCGTCAGATGCGTGAGCAACTGGGTGTCAGGCAGCGTAGTGCGCTACCGTTTTTACCGCGTACACATCCATTAAACCAGACATTAGGTAAATTGTTGCGTCATAGCTAAGGCTGTCAGTGTGTCTTTTGCGGTAACAGGGTGTGTACATCGGAATGAGGCTTATCTCTAGTGCAGTTGATTACCGGTATCTGATCGTTTATATCTGAGAGGGTAGCGTGAGTCCTGAATTCAGAGGTGTGCATCTGGCAGTTTCGCAATGAGCTGTCAACTGATTTTTCAGGTTAAAACAGATATTAGAAAATAGTCGGAAATATTGTGCGTGGTTGGTCACAGAGGTTCAATCTGTGACTTCTTTTTTTATATTTTGATGTTATTGTGCAATTAAAGTCCATTTTATAAACTGAAAGGTGTTGTCTATCTTTACATGCCCTGATGATTTATATATACAAAGGACCGCATATAAATGTATTTAGAAAGAACAAGGTGGCAAAGCGGTGGATATTGATCATGTTACTTACAGGGACTACAGTCAGTGTAGTGCAGATTTTATAAATGGTGTTGAATTTTTGAAGCGCGGAATGCTTGTTCAGGCGAGTCACTGTTTTGAAATGGCGTATGAGCAGGTGCCTTATAGCGACCTGCACTATAATAAATATGCCTCCTTCTGTGGTTATACGCGAGTTTTAAACGGTGATCGAGGGGGACTATCCATTTGCCGTGAGGTGGCTCGTAATGAAATGTATGATGGTGATGTTTATTATAATCTGGCAAAATCAGAATGGTACTTTAAAAACCGTAAGCGTACGATTGTCTCATTAGACCTTGGTATGGGTATTGATGATAAGCATCCCGGTTTGCGTGACTTCAGGCAAAGTCTGGGGGTGAGAAGAAAAATATTAATAGGCCCTTTGCCGCGCAATAATATTTTAATAAATAAAATAGGTAAGCTGTTTCGAAAGGCCGGGTAAAAAAAGTTGTTAGTCGTAAGTCCTGTGTTCTTTTTATCTTTGGTGCCTGTGCAAACCCGCAAATGAGCAGTATGAAATTTATACACCTGAAAATTTTTCGGATCTGGGTATCCTTACATATCCACTGGTAGTGCCTTTACTGTCTGACAATTCACCCGGCATCTAAAAAAGGCAGGTGGTTTTGCTTTTGACTAACAACTAACAACGCCCCTGTGTTATAATCTCCATCTGAAGTTGGCTGGGCAATCGCTGTGCAGGCGTTCATTAGTGGATGCAGGCAGAGAGGAAAGTCCGGGCTCCACAGGGCAGGGTGCCAGGTAACGCCTGGGGGGTGAAAGCCTACGGCTAGTGCAGCAGAAAGATACCGCCCTGGATTTTTTAATCCGGGGTAAGGGTGAAATGGTGCGGTAAGAGCGCACCGCGTAACTGGTAACAGTTTACGGCAGGGTAAACCCCACCTGGAGCAAGACCAAATAGAGAAGCTGAGGCGCTGCCCGCGCTGCTTCTGGGTAGGTTGCTTGAGATGTATAGCGATGTACATCCTAGATGAATGATTGTCGCAACTCCGGTTGTACAGAACCCGGCTTACAGGCCAGCTTCACCTGAATTCTTTATTTTGCGGGCAACTGATTTTTTCAGAATTATTAGTCTGAAATTATCAGCCCGGAATTATCAGCCCGGAATGATCAATCCAGAAAAACACTATTTTAGAATACGTTCAAGCAGTTGTTGAATTTTTTTCCGATTAAATGTTTTCTCCAGCGCACCATCGAAGCCGTAGTCCTGAAAATGGGCCATTTCTGAGCCAGTGGAGTCACCGCTGGAAACAATGATGATGGCCTCTGCATGCAGTGCGCGTATTTTTGCGGCGACTTCTGCCCCTCCTATACTGCCAGGAACGCTGAGATCCAGGATAACGGCATCAACGGGTGTCCGGTTGTGCAGTGCGCGCTGGTAATGGGCAATGGTTTCATCGCTATTGCTGGTCAGAATGGTATTGCAGCCCAGTTTCGTTAGAGCGAGTTCAAATAAATCTCGCACGTCTGCTTCATCATCCATTATCAGAATGGTGCGGCCAGCGAGCCTGTTCTCTGAGGAGCTCTCGGTGTTCAGGCGGGGGGCGACGGTTAGTGGTTCGGTCTTTATTTTTCTGTCCCTGTTTAATGGATTAAGTGTTTCACCTGATTGAGCCGTTTTAGTTAACGGGGTGTCTAACAAACTGCGCACATGTACCAGTAAGGTATTTGATGCGTATGGCTTGTATAACAGGTTCTGGTGTAATGTGTTATCGGGCATGAGATTGTGTCGGTCATCGGCAAAGCCGCTGGTCATCTGGATTTTAATATGGGGGTAACGCTTCTGTACCTGGTCGGCGAGTTGATATCCATCCATAATGGGCATAATGACATCTGAGAGCATCAGGTCTACGTGGTTTTTTTTCAGCAGGGTGAGCGCCTGTTCTCCATTGTGGGCACATAGAACGCGGTAACCCTGGGCGCTTAGAATCTCCTCTGCAAGCTCTACAAGGGTGGGCTCATCATCTACTACTAACAGGGTTTCACTGCCTCGCAAATCGCTTTTGCGGATATTTGTTTCTGTCTGGGTATTTATGTCAGGCTCGTGGCTGCGAGGAAAGTACAGGGCAAAACGGCTGCCTTTTCCCGCTTCGGAGTGTACTTTGATTTCTCCACCGCTGCGCTTAACAAACCCATATACCTGGCTCAGGCCCAGGCCGGTGCCCTGTTCTCCCTTGGTAGAGAAGAAGGGGTCAAAAATCTGTTCTCGGGTCTTTTCATTCATACCTTTGCCGTTGTCAGTGATACTGAGCAATACATAATCACCCGCCGGCAGATGCTGAAGCTGTGCATCCATCGAATTGAGATGCTCGTTGTGGGTGCGAAAGGTTAACTGGCCATTACTGCTAATGGCATGGCTGGCATTAATGCTGATATTAATAATGGCATCTTCCAGATCTCCGCTGTCGAGCCAGACAGGCCATAGCTCATTCGACAGGTCAAACACCAGCGATATGCGTGCAGTCAGCGTTTTTTCCAGCATTAATTTTTGTTCCAGTAGCAGGCAGTTTATATCCAGTATGTTTGCATCAGAGCTTTTGTGTCGGGTAAAGGAAAGTAGTTTCTGAGTGAGTTTGCTGCCTCGTCTCGCTGCACGCTCAATGTCCAGAACGTATTTTCTGAGCCCAGGGTTATGCTCTAGTCTGTCATTTAGCACTTCAGCATAACCCATAATAATGCCCAGCAGGTTATTGTAATCATGGGCAATGCCGCCGGTTAACTTGCCAAGCGCATCCATTTTCTGGCTACGCCGAAGCTGTTCTTCCTGTTGTCTTTTTTCTGTAATATCCGTTGTGATACTGCAAACAGCATAGACATCATTATCTTCATTGAATAAAGGAAACCGGGTCGAAGCATAGGTGTGCATGCCATCCGACTGATGAAAAACTTCTTCGGTCTCCAGCGATTGTTCTGTTGAGAGTACTGTTGCATCATTGTTCTGTATTTCCTGGGCAATACTCAGCGGTAAAATATCGGATAGTCTTTTGCCGGCCACTTCTTCATGGCGAAGATGGAAAAGATTTTCAAACTGCTGATTAATGAAAGTAAAGTAACCCTGAGCATCAATTACATGAATAGCGGCGGGGGAGTTGTCCATAATAGATTGCAGGTTTCGCTCACTTTTTGCGGCCGCTTCACGCAGATGATATTGCTCTGTTACATCATTGAACACCAGAATCAGGCCGAGGATATTGTTCTCCCTGTTGCGAATCGGGGCTGCTGAGTCAGCAATCTGTAGTTGACTGCCGTCTTTGGCAATCAGCGTGGTATGGTTGCTTAAGAACACCGTCTCGCCTGTGCTAATGACCTTTTCCACCGGGTTGTCGATGGGTTTACCGGTAGATGCATCAACAATTGGGAAAACGGTTTTAAGTGACTGCTCCCGGGCATCTTCGAATGACCAGCCGGTGAGCTGTTCTGCAACCGGGTTCATGCGGGTGATCTGGCCATTGATATTGGTTACGATAACCGCATCGCCAATACTGTTAAGTGTAACTACAAGGTCCTGTTCTCGTTCGCTCAGGGCTTGCTCGGCAATATCACGCGCCAGTTGCCGTTTGTGAATCTGCTCCAGCATGTCATTGAAAGACCGATTTAATGTGCCAATTTCATCATTAGGTCCCGGAGGAAGACGTTCGGTATAATCCGCTTTAATGGAAATTTTGCGGGCAAAATTGGCCAGATCAAGTATAGGCCTGGATATAATGGCCTGTTGCTTGCTGGCCAGAAAGTAAGCAACTACTCCAGCAAAAGAAATCATGGACATGACGAGCAGAATGAACTGCATTAAGCGTTCATTTAGCCTGTCAAGTGTTGCGCGAATATACACGATACCAATAAGCTCGCCTTCCAGCATAATGGACTGGTATAGCTCAAAGTTTTTTTCCCAGAAACGGTAGCCGTCCTGCTGGGGTGCCGAGGGGCAGCTCGCGAAGAGCGTTGTCGAAGCACTGGCAGGTTGAGGCGGTTCAGATTTATATGCGTGAACGGGTGGGCGAGTATGCATTGCAAACAGCGAGCGGGAATCATCATATATACAGCCAAGAATAACGGATGGCTCATGGTCGAGTGCCGTGAGTACCTCAATAGCGACTGTCTGATCATCAAAACTAAGTGCAGCGGTGCTTCTGTCGGCAATGATTTTGCTAACCGTCAGTAACTTGTCTGCCATGGACTGTCGGGTGGTGTAACGCTCTCCTATAACCAGCGCGGAGGTTACGAGCAGCAGTGTAAAAATCACCGTTGACATAATGATGATAATGAGTTTGTGTTTAATCTGCAGGTGCTGGATAAACTGTTTCATGGCGTATCCACCTCTACCCTGTTCTGCACAAGGGTGGCTACTTCCAGCAGCTTGGAGCTAAGCTTTGCACCGGCGGTGAGGGATGCATCAACATTAATGGTAATACCTACTTTTTTGCGCATGGGCACGAAACCGATAATGCCGCCCTGAGGTGCAAAATTTTCTATGTCGCTAACCGTCAGTACGGGTGTGTTTCTTGTTAGCTGAAGAATTTTCGGCAGGCGTCTTTTTTCTGATTTGCTAATAAAAACCACATGACAGCTCGAAAGGTTGCGTAAAGAGGAGAGATAAAAAATAGTTAATGAGCGCTGTTGTGAGGTTTTTCCTGAAAAATTTTCAAGCAGTTTTCCAAAAGGGTTTCTACCTAACACACAAATGCGTATAGGACTGCTGTTGTCAGTAAACTGGTCGTTAGGCCATTGAGTGAATTTTGTGAACTGATAAAGATAGGCCGCCTTAATTTTGTACTCTGTGCCACTGGCAAACACGTTTTCGTGCGTGGTGAACACGCAAAACAGAGTGATGGCTCTAATCAAAAACTTTTTGAGCCAATGTTTTCCATGTGCCAGCGATATGCAAGAGTGACGGATAATCATTTCCAGGTTTTATATTAGTGTTAGAGGTGCTCTGGGTATGAGTTTAGTAAAAATACCGCCAACTTGTTTAAGCAGGGGGTAGAAATCACTGAAAAATCCACGGTTTATGCCACCTGGACGGGTAGAAACGACGTGTTTTATAGAAAAAGGTCGCTGGCGTGTCAATGTGTCGTAGTGTGAATCATTTACCGTGTTATAAAATACCATACTTAATGTAGTTTCTTAACTATTCATTCCAACTCGTTGAGTTGCTGATTTTTATCCCGCTTGTCCTTCCTGCTGCTTCTGTGAGTTAGCTCTAAGTTATTGTCATATAAGGAAAAATTCATAATTTATCCACCGTTTTTGCTTGACAGTGGGGGGTAAGGGTATCTATAGTTCAGATATGTGGGGAAATGTGGGTTATTGTGGATGAAAAAGCATTTCTCGTAAAATTCCTGTTGGCATGGCAGGTGATTGAGTGGCATTTAAGGGGTTATGAGCATCAGGTATGATATTTCGAGGTATTAACAATCTAACATTGGATGCAAAAGGCCGTATGGCTATTCCATCGCGCTATCGAGACAGGCTGCTGGAGTCCTGTGGTGGGCGGCTGATTGTGACGGTTGATCGAGATAAGTGTCTGCTGGTTTACCCCCAGCATGAGTGGGAAGTGATTGAAGCCCAGCTGGCGGCACTGCCTAGTCTGAATAAGCAGTCGCGCCTGTTGCAACGTTTGTTGATAGGGCATGCAACCGAGGCTGAGCTGGACAGTCAGGGGCGGATACTGTTGCCGACGATGCTACGCGATTATGCCGGACTGGATAAAAAGTGTGTATTGATTGGCCAGGGTAAGAAATTTGAGATATGGGACGAGCAGCTCTGGGAGCAGAATCAGAAGATCTGGCTGGATGAAGCAGAAAATGATACTGGTGAGCTGCCTGATGCGTTGGAAAGCTTGTCATTGTAATGGTTGAGAATATTCGCAACCATCGTCCAGTGCTGTTAACTGAGGTGATGGATGCACTGGCAATAAAGCCAGATGGAGTTTATCTGGATGGGACTTTTGGGCGAGGCGGGCATGCAGAGGAAATTTTGCGTCGACTGAGTGAGCGCGGAAGGTTGCTGGCCATGGATCAGGACCCGCAGGCGATAGAAGCCGCGCAGCAGAAATTTGCATCAGATCCCCGCTTCGATATTGTTCAGAGTAATTTTGAGCGCATCGAAAGTGTGGTAGAAGCATGGGGGCTGAGCAAACAGATAGACGGAATTTTGCTCGACATTGGTGTTTCATCGCCTCAGCTGGATGATGCTGGGCGAGGCTTTAGTTTTTTAAAGTCAGGGCCTCTGGATATGCGAATGAATCCACAGGTGGGCCAGTCAGCGGCGCAATGGCTGGCAGAGGTTGATGAGTATGATCTTGTTACGGTATTGATGCATTTTGGAGAAGAGAAGTTTGCGCGGCGTATTGCGCACGCCATTGTTGAGACACGCCAGAGTACAGCAATAGATAATACCCTGCAGCTGGCCGATATTATTGAAGCGGCGGTGCCGGTAAGGGATAAAAAAAAGCATCCCGCCACCAAAAGCTTTCAGGCGATTCGGATTTATATTAATCGAGAGCTGGAAGTGCTTGAGAGCGTGCTTCAGGCGGCACTTAACGTGCTTGCGGTGGGAGGGCGTCTGGCCATTATCAGCTTTCATTCCCTGGAAGACAGAATGGTAAAGCGTTTTTTTAGAGATATTTCTCGTGGGCCGCAACTACCGAAAGAGCTGCCAGTGATGATGAAGGATATCGAACAGCCGTTTAAATTAGCTGGAAAAGCCATTAAGCCTGGCGTGGACGAGTTGAAGGAGAACCCACGGGCACGCAGCTCTGTTTTACGTGTAATAGAGAGAGTGATGTGAAGCTTATGCTGTCATTCATTGCAATATTGGTACTGGCCATTATGGGAACATCCATCGCGGTTATTTATAGTAAGCATCAAAGCAGAAAATTATTTGTAAATTTGCAGGCCCTGCATAAGCAGATCGATGAGTTGAATGTTGAATGGGGACAGTTGCAGCTTGAACAAAGCGCGTGGTCTTCACATGGAAGAATAGAGCGCATTGCTCGGAGAAAGTTAAATATGAAATTACCAGAAGCCAATGAAATTATATATATAGAAAAATGAAAAAAAATAGTTATAAGCCTCGTTATCAATTTAGACGCATTGTTGTGTTGTCGGTTTTCGCACTGGCAATTGTCGGCTTATTGTGGCGTGCGCTTGATATGCAGGTAATTAACCAGGCGTTTCTCAGGCAGCAGGGTGAAGCCAGACATATGCGCGTGATACCCATTTCCGCGCACCGTGGTGATGTATATGATAGAAATGGAGAGCCGCTGGCAATTAGCACACCGGTGGACTCTATCTGGGTAAATCCCAAAGAAATAAAAGCGGATCTTCATCGGTTGGTGGAGCTGGCAGGTGTGCTAAAAATAAATAAGGCAAACCTGAATAATAAAATAATAAAAAATATTAATAAGGAGTTTGTTTATGTGCTCAGGCAGGTGCCTCCTGCTACGGGGGAGAAAATTAAAAAATTAGGTATTCCCGGCGTGTATCTACAGCGGGAGTACAAGCGTTTTTATCCTGCGGGTGAGGTCACATCGCATATTCTGGGTTTTGCTAATGTAGATGATAAGGGTCAGGAGGGACTGGAACTGGCTTATGATGACTGGCTAAGTGGTGTGCCTGGCGCAAAAAAAGTGATACGCGATCGCCTCGGGCAGGTGGTCGATGATGTGGAAAGGCTGAGACCGGCGGAGCCGGGGCAGCCGGTTTATTTAAGTATAGATCGGCGAATCCAGTATCTGGCCTACCAGTCACTAAAATCAGCGGTTAAAGAACAAAAAGCCATTGCAGGATCTGCAGTGGTTTTGGACGTTCATACGGGTGAAGTTCTTGCCATGGTTAACCAGCCTTCGTTTAATGCAAATGATCGCAGCCAGTTAAGGCCGGGTGTTTATAGAAACAGGTCGGTGACAGATGTGTTTGAACCGGGCTCTACGATGAAGCCTTTTACCATTGCGGCGGCACTGGAAACGGGACGCTGGCACCCAGAAGATAATGTGCACACAGAGCCGGGTTACTACAAAGTACAGGGAAACACGATTAAAGATATGCGTAATTATGGAAAAATTAATCTGGGCGAAATTATTCTTAAATCCAGTAATGTGGGTGTGAGCAAGGTGGCGCTTTCATTAGCTCAGGAGCAGCAACTGGGAATGTATATGAAACTGGGTTTTGGTGTGGATACCGGCAGCGGTTTTCCAGGAGAGCGTAATGGTAATTTACGCACAGGAAACTTAAGTGAGTTTGAACGCGCAACCATGTCATTTGGCTACAGCCTGTCGGTAACCCCTTTGCAGTTAGCCAGAGCGTATTCTGCACTGGCGGCGGGGGGCATGATTTATCCGATTAGTTTTTTGCGCCGCGATGAGCCGACTCAGGGTGAGAGAGTGATGTCTGCCAGCACGGCTCAGAAAGTGCGGCGTATGATGGAGCGTGTGGTGAGCCCTCAGGGAACCGCGAACAAAGCATCGATTGCAAACTACCGTGTTGCGGGTAAAACGGGGACGGTGCATAAATTTATATCCGGTGGATATGCGCAGGATCGGTACCTGTCCATATTTGCGGGTATGGCACCCGCATCGAACCCTCAACTGGTAGTGATTGTGATGCTAAATGAGCCGAGAAAGGGAAAATATTTTGGCGGCCAGGTTGCAGCACCGGTTTTTTCAAGGGTGATGTCAGGTGCCTTGCGCATACTGGATATTCCACCGGATGACCTCCAGCCAGAAGAAAGCCGTTATGTTCAGTTTAAGGGAAAGCAAAGGAATGAGAAGGCATGATGGTGGCGTATAAAAATCAGCAGACGGCAATGACCCTTAGAGAGCTGTTAACGGGTATCTGTGAGACCGCTTATTTACCAGAAATCGAAATTCAGGGACTGGCGCTGGATAGCCGCAAAGTTGATACAGGTTATGCATTTATTGCACTCGAAGGTCAGATTGATCATGGTCTGGTATATGCGCAGGCAGCAGTGAGCCGGGGCGCAGTTGTTGTTTTGTGTGATGCGAAATTTGATCAGTACTGCCAGCAAGTTCTTTTACAAATGATGGCAAGAGTGATTTGTGTACCGATAAAGAACCTGTCAGATAGATTGAGTGAGCTTGCGATTAAACTATATGGCCCCGCACATAATGAACTTTTTATTGTCGGGGTTACGGGAACGGATGGTAAAACATCAGTTAGCCATTTTATTGCACAGGCAATGAACAGGGCCTATGGCAGTGCTGCGGTGATTGGCACATTGGGTAATGGTGTGCTGAGCAACAGTGTACATGCAGGGCAGTTTGATGAATCTACACATACAACGCCAGATATTATCAGCTTGCATGAGATGCTTGCAGATTATAAGCAGCAGGGCGCACGGCATGTATCAATGGAGGTGTCGTCTCACGGGCTGAATCAGCAAAGAGTATCCGGTATTGATTTTAATGTGGCGATACTAACAAACCTGTCACGGGATCACCTGGATTATCATGGCAGTATTGATGCTTATAAGGCGGCAAAGAAAGCGCTGTTTACTGATTATGTAACGGCAGCGCTGGTATTAAATGCCGATGATCCGTTTGGGCGTGAACTGTATGAAGAATTTAAGGATAGCCGAAATATCTGGTTATATGGGCTGGATAAAGATGGAATAAAAACGCCTGGTCAGTATGCCATCGCAGAGTCGATTAAAACACAGAGTGATGGCATGAGCTTTGTGCTTAATAGCTCTCATGGCACAGCACAGATTAGTGTTCAGTTAATGGGAGAGTTTAATATCTATAATGTGCTTGCCTGTTTTTGTACATTAATTCAGAGTGGTGTGAATTTTAATCATGCGATTAAGTATATAGCTGATTTATCGACGGTGCCCGGGCGCATGGAACTCTTGCATGAGGCGGGTAAACCTTCAGTTGTTATCGATTATGCACATACACCGCAGGCTCTGTCTCTGGCATTGAAAAATGCACGTAAACACGTGTCTGGCAGGCTTATTTGTGTGTTTGGTTGTGGTGGAGACAGAGATACGGGTAAGCGACCACTGATGGCGCAGTCGGCAGAGCAGTTTGCGGATTTGCTGATTGTAACGAATGATAATCCGAGAAGTGAAGATCCGCAGCGCATTATTAATGATATTAAAGTCGGCATTAGTGATGAAAAATATTTACTGGTTGAAACCGATAGGCGCAAAGCAATTGAGCAGGCGATAGCTACTGCGGATGAAAAAGATCTGGTTTTAATTGCCGGTAAAGGGCATGAGAATTATCAGTTGATGGGTAATAAAAAAATAAGCTTTAATGATCGTCAGGTTGCAATAAATTGCCTGGAGTCGATTAAATGATGTCGCTTCAGCGGGCTGCTGATTTACTTCACAGAACATGCAAAGGTGATAACGCTGAGTTTTCATCTGTGTCAACCGATACAAGGAAAATAAAGTCAGGTGATCTGTATATTGCCTTACAGGGAAAGAATTTTGATGGACATGATTATATAAATCAGGCTCAGCAGGCAGGTGCCATTGCAGCAATAGTGCATAAAGATGTGACATCAAACTTGCCGATGATAAAAGTAGACAATACACGAAAAGCACTGGGCAGGCTGGCGGCAGGCTGGCGGCAGACATTTGGCGGCGAGGTTATCGGCATTACCGGCAGTAATGGTAAAACCACAGTAAAGGAAATGCTCGCGGCTATTTTGGCAAAGCAGGGCGATGTGCTGGCAACACGGGGTAATTTTAATAATGATATTGGTTTACCTCTGACCGTGTTTGGCATGAACAAACAGGATTATGCGGTTATTGAAATGGGCGCGAATCATTCGGGTGAAATTGCCTGGCTGACTGAGATTACGCAACCGGATATTGCACTGATTACGAATGCGGGAGATTCCCATCTCGAAGGTTTTGGCTCGCGCAAAGGTGTGGCGCAGGCAAAAGGCGAAATATTTCAGGGACTGGCAGACAGAGGCAGCGCAGTGATTAACAGGGATGATGAATACAGTGAATACTGGCAGTCGCTTTGTGATGCTCAAAATGTGTATACATTTTCCATGTGTGATAAGACTGCAGATGTTTATGGTGAATGCCAGCAAAAAGAATCAGGTATTGCATTAAGGGTGTTTATTTCAGCTGAAGTGTTTGAGGTTAATCTTAAGGTGCATGGGAAACACAATGCGATGAATGCACTGGCGGCGATTTGTGTGGCACAGGTGCTGGGTATTGCGCATAAAAAAATTACGACTGCACTGGGTGAGTTTTCACCGGTCAAAGGACGGCTGAATATGCACAGAGTGAGCGGTCAGTTATGTGTGATTGATGACACCTATAATGCAAACCCGGCTTCTCTGCAGGCGGGCATTAATGTATTAAATGAACTGGCGGGTGAGCACTGGCTGGTTATGGGGGATATGGGTGAGCTTGGGGATGATGAGCAGGCGTTGCATTTTTCAGCAGGATTAACCGCGCGTGAGCTGGGGGTTGATCGTTTGCTGGCTACGGGCCGAGCAAGTCGTCAGGCGGTAGAGGCATTTGGAGAGAATGCAATATTTTTTGAGACTAAAGATGAACTGGTCGCATATATAAAACAGAATCAGACGCAGGTGCTGGGAATATTAGTAAAAGGTTCACGGTTTATGCAGATGGAGCATATTGTGGAATCATTAATTGAGAGGTTTAACTGATGCTGCTCTGGCTGGCTGATTATTTAACACAGTATCACAGTGGGTTTAATGTTTTTCGTTATTTAACGTTTCGTGGGATTCTGGGTGCGCTAACGGCACTGGTGATTTCGCTCATTATTGGGCCATCGATGATACGCAAATTAACCATGTATAAAATTGGCCAGAGTATTCGTGACGATGGCCCGCAAACCCATCTATCAAAAGCCGGGACACCGACAATGGGGGGGGCGCTGATATTAGTATCGGTAGCAATAAGCACTATTTTGTGGATGGATCTGGAAAATCGGCAGGTGATGGTGGCTTTAATCGTTACGTTGTTATTTGGCGGTATTGGTTTTGTAGATGATTTTAAAAAGCTGCAGGGCGGCAACAGTAAAGGGTTGTCTGCCAAAGCTAAATATTTCTGGCAGACGGTGTTTGGCCTTGGTGCTGCGGTGTATATTTACCAGACAGTGCAGCAGCCGATTGAAACAACACTAATAATACCGTTTTTAAAAGATGCCTTTATTCCTCTGGGTGCGGGCTTTATTGCATTTACCTATCTTGTGATTGTTGGCAGCAGCAACTCGGTTAACTTAACCGATGGTCTTGATGGCCTGGCAATATTGCCAACGGTTATGGTGGCCGGTGCATTAGGTGTTTTTGCCTATCTAACGGGGAATGTTAATTTTGCTAACTATCTGAGTATTCCTTACATAAGTGGTGTTGGGGAACTGGTGGTGTTCTGCGGTGCGCTGGTGGGTGCAGGGCTTGGTTTTTTATGGTTTAACACGTATCCCGCTCAGGTCTTTATGGGGGATGTGGGCGCACTGGCGCTGGGAGCCGCACTGGGTGTTGTGGCGGTACTGGTCCGCCAGGAGCTGGTGCTGTTAATTATGGGGGGCGTGTTTGTAATGGAAACCGTTTCGGTGATATTACAGGTCGCTTCATTTAAATTGACAGGGAGACGAATTTTTAGAATGGCACCACTGCATCATCATTTTGAGCTAAAGGGCTGGCCAGAGCCCAGAGTGATTGTTCGGTTCTGGATTATAACCGTGGTACTGGTGCTAATTGGGCTGGCTTCATTGAAAGTCAGGTAGATATAGATATGCAAAGGGATATTAATTTTCTATGAGTGTAACGGCAGAGACATTATCGAGTATTTCGGTAGCTGCACTGGTAACAGCAATGGTCGCAAATGATAAGCACAGTTCAGAGTATACGCTGGTTGTTGGCCTTGGCATAACCGGGCTCTCTGTTGTGCGTCATTTACAGAAGAAAAATAAACACATTGTCGTTGTTGATAGCAGAAACAATCCGCCCGGAAAAGAGGTGCTGGCAGGTGAATTTCCTCAGGTTGAACTTTATGCAGGCGGTTTCGATGAAGCACTATTTATGGGCGCTGAACAAATTGTTGTTAGCCCTGGCGTGTCGTTAAAAGAGAATGCAGTGCAACATGCTCTTGAACAGGGTGTTGAGGTGATTGGCGATATCGAGTTATTTGCACGGCAGAATAAAGTGTCCGTTATTGCGGTAACCGGGTCAAATGGAAAAAGCACCGTTATTAGTTTGCTTGGTGAGATGGCAAAAACAGTGGGTATTAATGCACGGGTTGGCGGGAATATTGGTGTTCCGGTGCTGGATTTAATTCATTCAAATGCCGATTTGTATATTCTTGAACTGTCGAGTTTTCAGCTTGAGAGTGTGCAAAGCCTGGCACCGATTGCGGCCGCTGTTTTAAATGTAAGCCCGGATCATATGGACAGGTATGACAGCTATGAAGAATATGTAAGTACCAAAATGCGAATTTATAAACAATGTAAAGCTGCTGTGCTTAATCGAGATGATCAGTCTATTGCACCAATGCAGGCAAGCCATAAGCAGGTGTCAGGTTTTACATTAAATGAACCCGCGCAGGGTGATTTTGGCCTGAGAACACTGGATCGTGAAGTATGGCTTTGTAAAGGCAGCAGTAAACTGATCGCTGAGAAATCATTAAGGTTATCAGGACAGCACAATCTGGCGAATGCGCTGGCCGCACTGGCGCTAGGTGAAGTGGCGGGTTTTCCACTGGCGGATATGCTCTCTACATTAATGCATTTTTCGGGGCTGGGGCACAGGACGCAACGGGTTGCTGAAAAAAATCAGGTATGCTGGGTTAATGATTCAAAAGGCACGAATGTGGGGGCGACGATTGCCGCAATTAATGGCCTGAAAATTGAGAATAAACTGATACTGATCGCGGGTGGACTGGCAAAAGGAGCCGATTTTTCAGCGCTAAAAAATGCTGTTGAAAAAAATACTCGAACCGTTGTGCTGATGGGTAAGGATGCGGTGAAAATTGAACAGGCATTGCAGGCCTGTGTGCCGGTATTCTATGCAAAAGATATGCAGGATGCGGTGCAGATTGCAGAAAGCCTCTCCCACCCCGGTGATACCGTGTTGCTATCCCCGGCCTGTGCAAGCTTTGATATGTTCAATGGGTTTGAGCACCGAGGCGAAATGTTTGTTCAGGCAGTTGAGGGTTTGCAATGAATGTGGGCCTGTTATTTCAGCAAACTGGTAATATGGGTGGGCGCGATGAGGTCAGAAAATCTGTGGATAAGCCGGTGTTGCCTGAAGGTCTGGATGGTGTGCTTATTTTGCTGGTGCTCAGCCTGCTGGGTCTTGGCCTTGTTATGGTTTGTTCGGCATCAATAAGCATTGCAGACAGTAAAACATCGACACCTTTTTTTTATTTATATCGCCAGTTCATTGCAGCAGGTCTCGGTGTACTGGGTGCGATGATGATTTTTAAAATTCGCCTGGTGTACTGGGAAAAATCAGGCATGTTATTGCTCGCAATCGCTTTTGTTATGGTCATACTGGTGCTGGTGCCAGGCGTGGGTAAAACGGTGAATGGCTCAACCCGCTGGATTCCCGTAGGCATATTGAATTTACAGGTATCAGAAATTGTTAAGTTGTTTGTTATGATTTATGTTGCAGGCTATCTGGTTCGACACGGAGAACAGGTGCGTTCGAGTTTATGGGGATTTATTAAACCCATGATGATGGTGGGGCTGATCTGTCTGTTTTTATTGCTGGAGCCAGATTTTGGTGCCTCTGTTGTTATTATGATGACGGTGCTGGGTATGACCTACCTGGGCGGTGTACGCTTTATTCAGTTTGTGACTGTACTTGCGCTGCTGGGTTCTGCGGCAACGCTGCTGGTGGTGTCATCACCGTATCGTTTACAACGTCTGACCGCTTTTGTTAATCCCTGGGCTGATCCATTTGACAGTGGTTTTCAGCTGACACAGTCGCTTATTGCCATTGGTTCGGGAGGCTGGGCAGGTTCCGGGCTGGGCGGCAGTGTACAGAAATTATTTTACCTGCCGGAGGCGCATACCGATTTTCTGTTTGCAGTGCTGGCCGAAGAGCTGGGTCTTATCGGGGTTATTGTTGTTATTGGTTTATATGCTGCACTGGTGTTTAGAGTGTTTATGATTGCCAGGAAAGCGGAGTCCTGTGGAAAACAGTTTGCGGCGTATTTATCCTACGGTATTGGCATCTGGTTAGGTTTACAGGCATTTATTAATATTGGTGTCAATATGGGGGTGTTGCCCACCAAAGGGCTAACCCTGCCACTGATGAGCTATGGGGGAAGCAGTTTGATTGTTGTTAGTGCCGCGATTGGTCTGTTGTTAAGAGTTGCTTATGAGTGTTCTAATGGGCAGGCGATGCCCAGAAAAACTGCACGTGGCAAGACTGCAAGCGGCAAATCTGAAAATGGAAAAACAGCGGTGAAGCATTCGGAGCCGAAAAAACAGCAGCAGAAGAGGGAAAAAACAAAGAAAACGCGTAAGCCTGGAGTTGCAGCTAGAAGTACAACGCGCGGTTCGCCAAACAGGACAAAGAGTGTGCGTGATTTAATCAGGGATGGTGGATGAATAGAAAAGAGATAGGGCCGGTAATGATTATGGCCGGTGGCACGGGAGGGCATGTTTACCCTGCGCTTGCAATTGCTGATGAATTAAAACGCCGAGGTGTACCGGTTATCTGGATGGGGACTAAAAAAGGCATTGAAGCACGCCTTGTGCCACAGGCCGGTATTGAAGTTGACTGGCTCGGTATGAGCGGTTTGCGGGGTAAGGGTGCATTTACCTTACTCTTTGCGCCGTTAAAAATCATGCTTGCCTGCATTCAGGCACTTGGGATATTGAAAAAGCGCAGACCATCCGTGGTGTTGGGAATGGGAGGGTTTGTATCAGCGCCTGGTGGTTTAATGGCCCGGCTGGTGCGTATACCGTTGTTGATTCATGAACAAAATGCGGTGCCTGGAATGAGCAATCGGCTATTGGCCAAAGTTGCCAGTCGAGTGATGGAAGCGTTTCCAGGGAGCTTTAAAAACAGCAACGGCAAAGCATTATTACATGTTGGCAATCCGGTGCGTCGTGAAATTATATTATTGCCTGCACCCGAGCAACGGAATAAAACGCGACAGGGTGCATTAAGAATACTGGTATTTGGGGGAAGCCTGGGGGCGGCGCGGTTGAATGAAGTGGTGCCGGCGGCCTGCGCAAAAGTGATTGAAACCAGGCCATTAATTATTAAGCATCAGGCGGGGCCGGGAAATTATGAGCAGACAATGAAAAATTATGCTGAATTAAACGTGAAGGCTGAAGTGCTGGAATATATTGATGATATGGCAGCGGTGTATGGCTGGACCGATCTGGTTATCTGTCGGGCCGGTGCAATGACGATTGCTGAAATAGCGGCTGTTGGGCTGGCATCTGTGCTAGTGCCTTACCCCTATGCGGTGGATGATCACCAGACATTTAATGCAAAATATCTAAGTGATAAAAAAGCAGCGATTCTGATAAGGCAAGATGATATGGATGTGGATGCACTGGTGGAAATATTAAATGATATGGATCGTGAGAAAACGCTGGATATGTCAGTCAGGGCCCGACAATTAGCGATGCCGGATTCCACCCGGCTGGTCAGTGAGGCCTGTATGTTGGCGGGGGGATATGATGTTAATTGAAACGCATCCAATGCGTAAAATAAAACGCGTGCATTTTGTTGGCATTGGTGGTGTCGGCATGTGTGGAATTGCCGAGGTGTTACTGAATTTGGGTTATGAGATTTCCGGTTCTGATGTAAAGGAAAACGCGGCAATAAAGCGCCTGTTAAAACAGGGTGCAAGGGTTTTTACTGGCCAGGCCGCGAGCAATGTTGAGCAGGTTGAAGTGGTGGTTGTATCAAGCGCAATTTCTGAGGATAATGTGGAAGTAGTTGCTGCAAAAAAGCAGCGGATTCCGGTGATTCGCCGTGCGGAAATGCTGGCCGAAATTATGCGTTTCAGACACGGTATTGCGATAGCAGGTACGCATGGTAAGACAACTACGACAAGCCTTGCCGCAAGCATATTAATAACAGCAGGCCTCGATCCAACGTATGTAATTGGTGGCAAGTTAAACAGTGCGGCCAGCAATGCGAAGCTGGGCGCGGGGAAGTACTTTGTCGCTGAGGCGGATGAAAGTGATGCCTCTTTTCTGCTACTGCAACCGATGATGGCTGTTGTGACGAATATTGATGCAGATCATCTGGAAACGCATGGCGGTGATTTTGAAAAATACAAACAGTCATTTGTTGAGTTTCTGCACCATTTGCCCTTTTATGGCACGGCAATAGTCTGTCTTGATGATCCTGTTAATCAGGAAATACTCAATGATGTTTTTCGCCCGGTGATGACTTATGGCATAGAATCTGATGCAGATGTCAGGGCAAAAAACATTCAGTGTAATGGTATGCAGTGCCATTACCAGCTGGTTCTTCCAGAAGTGGCGGAAGAAATAAATATTACCCTCAATATGCCCGGCAGGCATAATGTGCTTAACTCGCTTGCGGCGATTAGCGTTGCGCATTTGCTGGGGGTGGGGGCAGACTCAATGCAAAAAGCGCTGCAAACATTTGATGGTATTGGCCGTCGCATGCAGCAGTATGGTGAAGTAGAAACGATTAAAGGTCATGTATTGCTGGTTGATGATTATGCGCATCACCCAACAGAAATTAAGGCAACGCTGGAGGCGGCTAAAAATGCCTGGAGCCAGCGGCGTATCGTGGTTGTATTCCAGCCGCACAGATATACCCGAACAAGGGATCTGTTTGAAGACTTCAGTCAGGTTCTATCGGTTGCAGATGCACTGATTGTGACAGAAATTTACTCAGCAGGTGAGGTACATATTGCGGGTGCTGATGGGCGAGCGCTGTGTGCGGCGATTCGAGCCAGAGGGCGAGTGAACCCGGTTTTTGTGGAAGATTTAAAAGATTTAAACGCATCCATTATTGATGTAATAGAAAAAGGTGATGTGCTATTGACACTGGGTGCCGGCAGTATTGGTGCAATTGCAGGTGTGTTGCCTGAGGCGCTAATGGCGGATGTGGATATAAAATGATGACTGCGCCTGACACTCAACGAATCAGAGGCCGCCTGTTATATAATGAGCCTATGTATAAGCATACCAGCTGGCGGGTGGGGGGCAATGCGGATCAGTTTTATACGCCTGCTGATATTGAAGACCTTGCATTGTTTATCTCATCGTTGCCAGTGAGTGAAGCGGTTCTGTTTATTGGTCTGGGCAGTAATTTACTGGTCAGAGACGAGGGCATTCGAGGGACGGTGATATCGCTTAAAGGCAGTCTGTCTGAGATTGAAACAGCCGAAAGCAGTCGTGGTATAAAGAATAACAGCGGTGATATTTATTTAAAAGCAGGTGCCGGCGTGAGCTGTGCAAAACTGGCAAGATACTGCCAGCGAAATGATCTGCTGGGTGGTGAGTTTTTTGCCGGTATTCCGGGCCTGATGGGTGGTGCATTAGCCATGAATGCAGGGGCGTTTGGTGGCGAAACCTGGTCGTTTGTGCAAAGTGTTGTGACAGTGGATATGCAGGGCACTATTCACAGAAGAATGGCGGATGAGTATGTAATCGCTTATCGCAGCGTAACAGGAAAAGGCAGGGAATGGTTTGTTAGCGCGGATTTAAAATTTAAAAAAGGCAGTGGCGATGAGCCGGCCGCCAGAGTGAGGGGTCTGTTAGAGGTGCGTAATAAAACTCAGCCCATTGGTCTGCCCAGTTGTGGCTCGGTGTTTAAAAACCCGGAGAATGATTATGCTGCGCGATTAATAGAAGCGTGTGGCCTGAAAGGTGCGGTGATGGGGGGTGCGGTTGTTTCTGAGAAGCATGCGAACTTTATTATTAATACAGGTGATGCTAAAGCGTCTGATATTGAGCAGCTTATCAGGCACGTGCAGAAAACAGTTAAAGAAGAGCAGGGTGTTGATCTACAGACAGAAGTGAAAGTGGTGGGTGGGGCAGAATAATGACACATTATGAAAATGTTGCCGTCTTTATGGGCGGCTGGTCTGCGGAGCGCGAGGTTTCGCTGATGAGTGGCAAGGCGGTTGCAGATGCTCTGGAGCGCCTGTCTATAAATACCACTGTTGTGGATGTTAATCGAAATATTTGCAGTGAAATGCAGCAGCAATCCTATAGCCATGTATTTAATGTGTTACATGGTCGTGGTGGTGAAGATGGTGTTATTCAGGGTTTGCTCGATGTGCTGGGAATTCCCTACACCGGCTCAGGCGTGCTGGGCTCAGCGCTAGCGATGGATAAACTGCGCTGTAAAAAATTATGGCAGGGAATTGGCCTGCCGACACCTGATTACAGGGTGCTGAATAACGAAGAGGACTGCGCTGAAGCGATTGAGGCGCTGGGCTTGCCACTGATGGTGAAACCGGTTTTAGAAGGTTCAAGTATAGGGATTAGCAAAGTGATTTCAGAGAATGAAATGCTGCCCTCATGGCGTGATGCCAGAGCCTGTGGTGGTCCCGTGATCGCTGAAAAATTTATTGCAGGCGAGGAGTATACCGCAGCGATATTAAATGACAGGGTGCTGCCGATGGTACGTCTTAAAGCGGATAATGAATTTTATGATTATCAGGCAAAGTATACTTCAGATAAAACTGAATTTTTTTGCCCCTGTGGTCTGGATGCATCATTTGAAGCTGAGCTGGCCGTGATGATGGAGAAATCGTTCAAAGCGGTAATGGGAGAGAACTGGGGGCGTGTTGATTTTATGCTGGACAGTGAACAGCAGCCCTGGCTGATTGAAGTGAATACTGTGCCGGGTATGACCAGCCATAGTCTGGTACCGATTGCGGCAAAACAGGCGGGTCTTTCATTTGATGAGCTGGTGTTGCAAATACTACAGGGAGCATCACTTCGTGGTTAAAAAAGCAGGCAGCAGGAAGGGCGGGCATCGGGCGACTGAAAAAAGCAGCCTGAGAAAAAATAATACACGCAAGGCTAAATCCAGAAGGACAACAGATAGAGATAACGATAAAAAACGAAGTGTTTTTTTTATCGAAAAGTTTATCAGTTATTCCCGACAGTCGCTGGTTTTGCTGCGTGCTCTGGCGGGTTCAAAAATATTTATCACCGGCTTGCTACTGGCGGTGTTCGCGATCAGTTATATGAAGCTGAGAGAAGAGATTGAGCTGAAACAGTGGGCAGATAGTTTTTTCCCTGTTAAGTCTATACAAATTGAAGGTGAATTTAAGTTTTTAGATAAAACACGGTTACAGGCTCAGGTGTTGCCTGTTGCTAACGGTGGTTTTTTTACGCTCGATCTGTCGCTTATTAGAAGCCGACTTGTGGAGATGTCGTGGGTGGAAGATGTCTCTGTCAGGCGGCAGTGGCCCGATCGGTTATTAGTGCGGGTGATAGAGAAGCAGCCGGTTGTTTACTGGGGTGAAAAGCGTGTGATGAGTTCGAAAGGAGAGCTGTTTGAGCCAGAAAGCAGACTGAAGATTGAGTTGCCCAGGTTATTGGGGCCGCAAGGCCAGCATAAGCTGATGCTGGCGGAACTGGCGCGGATGCAGGCCTGGTTGCTTGAAAGCGGTTTTCATATCCAGCAGATGCAACAGGATGCCCGGCGTTCGTGGGTTCTGCGCATGACAACAGGGCTGGAACTGAGATTAGGGCGCAAGCAGCTACATGAAAGGCTGCATCGGTTTGTTTCAATATATAAAACACATTTAAAAAATGAAAAACGTGAAATTAAGCATGTAGATATGCGATACACCAATGGCTTTGCAGTGGCCTGGAAAGAGGCATAAGAGAAATGACAAAAAAGACAGATAAAAATTTAATTGTCGGGCTGGATATAGGAACATCTAAAGTGGT